>SL_8KL_010_SEDDRAFT_10000159_pt1 | contig 55522 bp, 54 predicted proteins | sample SodLakKL_010_SED_4_FD_11160 | JGI IMG/M metagenome (IMG submission 11160)
GACCAGCAAAGAAATGATTTATGTTTATAATTTAAGCGAAGAATCATTTAATGATCCGGATACTTCTTTTTTCCCACCCGGCAGTCCGGTTATTCCCGTTTGTGCCAACCTCGAAGCGGAGCTGACAGAACTGCCTGAAGAAGAAAGGGCCACTTTTTTGGAAGCCTACGGCATTTCGGAAAGCAGGACTGCGCAACTGCTCCGGGAATGTTATACTCACCTGGGATTGTCGACATTTTACACCGTTAAAGGCGATGAAGCGCGGGCCTGGGTAGTTCCATCCGGGATTCGGGCCGTGGAAGCAGCCGGAAAAGTGCATACTGATATGGCAAGCGGTTTTATTAATGTGGAGGTAATCACCTGGGAGAGGCTGCTTGCTGAAGGCAGCCTGCCCAGGGCCAGGGAAAAAGGTCTGGCCCGGGTAGAAGGGCGGGACTATCTTGTACAAGATGGCGATGTCTTGTTTTTCAGGTTTCGCCACTGAGACGGGCAGGTTGGTTAACAATGAAACCGGCGGACAAACAATGGAACTATACCCTGAGGCTGGTTACCCTGCTCCTGGTCCTGGCCGGGGTGATTCTGTTTTTATACAGCATTGCCTGGGTGATCGGACTGCTGCTGGTCAGCATTTTGATCGTCTATATTTTTTATCCCCTCTTGAACTTCCTCAAGAAACGCTTTAAGATCAGCCACGGACTGGCCACGGGGCTGGTTTTTCTTGCATTTTTATTATTTTGCGCCTTTGTAGTCAGCTTGCTTGTCCCGGTGATTTATTTTGAAGCCACCGAGCTGGCCGAGAGCTTTCCTCATTACCTGGCCCGCTTCCAGGAATACATGTCATGGTTGTCACAGCAGATTATTATTTTTGAAGTTGAAGAGGAGGTCAGGGGATACCTGGTTGGCCTGACCGAGAATATCCACCAGGGTCTCGAGTATCTGGCCGAAGCCTCGCTGCAGCTGATAGTGGGCACCGTCGATTTCTTCCTGGTCCTGTTTTTGGTTTTTTATTTACTCTATGACTTCCACCTGGTCAGGGCAGAACTGGTTGAACTGGTGCCGGTCAAAAGCAGGCCCCTGGTTAAAGAGCTGATTGGGGTAATCGATGCCAATGTGGGGACTTTTATCAGGGGATCACTGATCCGCTGTTTTGCGGTCGGCATTATTACTGCCCTGGTGCTGCTGATCATTGGCATGCCCTATGCCATGTTACTGGGGCTAATCGCCGGGGTTTTTAATTTTATTCTTTACATCGGACCGTACATTGCCGTTATCCCCGCCCTCCTGCTCAGTTTCTCTCCCATCACTCCTTCGCCCCTCCTGATCATCCTGATCTATGTGGGCATCCAAATTCTGGACGGCATGTTCCTGGCCCCGGTTGTGCTTGGCAGGATCATTAATCTGCGCCCGATTACTATAATCGTATCAATCCTGGTCGGCGGGAGCCTGGCCGGCCTGCTGGGCATGGTCCTGGCGGTTCCTGCCGCCGGTACCGTCAGGGGCATCCTGGAAATAATCAAGCGCAGCCCGGCCTACCGGGAAGATTCCCAGGCCTGATTTAAAAATCAGGCTAGCTTGCCTTGTCAGGCTTCTTGTGCTATTATGTTTCAGGAAAATCCCTGCTCCTTACGGGGCCGCAAGTCCAGAGGGAGGTGATAAAAGATGGGACTTTATGAAATAATGTTTATTATCCGTCCCGATCTGGAGACGGAAGAGCAAGAAGAAGTTTTAAACGGTTTAAAAGATACCATCACCGGGAATGGTGGCCTGGTCGACAAAACAGTTGACTGGCGCAGGCGCCGGCTTGCTTACGAGATTGAAAAACACGTAGAAGGTCACTATTACCTGCTTTACTTCAAAGGTCAAGGCACCATAATTCCCGAAATAGAACACTTCTTCAAAGTCAGCGATGCTGTGCTTAGATTTTTAATTGTCCGGGTAGAAGAGGATTATTACGAAGCAGCCGCCGCCGAAGAGTCGGCGGAGGAAGAGGCCGCTGAAACGGAAGAGGTTGCTGAAACCGAAGAGGTTGCCAAAGCTGCAGGCGCTTCTGAAGCGGAAGATGTCGCCGGAGCGGAAGAAACGAAAACCGCGGGCGATGCGGAAGGTGCTGTTTCCGGAGCTGCTGAAGTAGGAGCCCCGGAACAGGGCCAAACGAATACAACACCAGGTCCTGAAACGGTGAACACAGAAGAAAGTGAAGGCGAGCAGCCTTCTGAAGAGGCAGAAAAAGAGTAATGACCGGGAGGTTCATCTAAAATGCTAAACCAGGTAGTCTTGATCGGTCGTCTAACCCACGATCCAGAGCTGCGCTACACCGCCGGCAGCGGAGTGCCGGTTGCCACTTTTACGCTGGCCGTTGACCGTCCTTTCACCAACCAGCAGGGCGAGAGAGAAGCGGATTTTATAAAAATTGTGACCTGGCGAAAACAGGCTGAGAATTGTGCCAACTACCTAAAAAAAGGCAGTCAGTGCGCCGTAAGCGGGCGTTTGCAAATTCGCTCCTTTGATGACAGCCAGGGCGTAAGGCGAAAAGTGGCCGAAGTGGTAGCCAATGACGTTCGCTTTCTGGATCGGCCCCGCAGTTCTGAAGATACTGGATCGGGTGAAAGCCCCAATCAAGAAGTTGACGATTTGGAGATCAGTGGCGATGATGTTCCTTTTTAGCAGAAGGAGGTTGATTAAATGAGACGAGATCGAGGAAGAAAACCGAAAAAAAAGATCTGCAGTTATTGTGTAGATAAGATTCAGCATATAGATTACAAGCAGTACGATAAATTAAGACGGTTTATGACTGAAAGAGGGAAAGTTCTTCCGCGTCGTATTTCGGGAAATTGTGCCCGGCACCAGCGGCAGCTGACCCGGGCTATAAAAAGGGCCAGGATAATGGCTTTGCTTCCCTATACTATGGAGTAAAATATGGCAGTACAGGGCCGGGCCTACCGGCTTTAAAAGGTGTCGGGATCGAAATCCGGGCACTTTTTTTATGCTCAGTTCGGCAGGAGTAATAACTTACGAGGAGAATTTAGTAGTAGTATAGCGAGAAGTAAGCGGTTGAGCAATGCCTGCGGGGACGGTTCGATGGTCACCGTAGCAAAGTGAAGGTCCGGTAGGCAAGACCATGGGACCTTCCCCCCGGCATGTGAAACTTCGGAAGGAGTGTGTGGCAATGCAGATCATTCTGCAGCAGGATGTTCCCAACCTGGGGAAAAAGGGTGAGCTGAAAGATGTCGCTCCAGGGTATGCCCGGAACCTTCTTCTCCCAAAGGGCATGGCCGTAGAGGCCACCCCCCAGCGGATCCGCGACTGGAAAAAACGGCAGGAAAAAGAAGAAATGCTCGGCAGACAGCAGGAAGAGCAGGCCCGAGAACTGGCTGAAAAACTTAAAGCAGTTGAACTGGTTATGGAAATGCCGGCCGGTGAAGGCGGGCGCCTGTTTGGATCGGTGACCCCGGCCGATATTGCCGCGAAGCTCTCAGAAAAAGGTTTCGAGGTAGATAAAAAAGACATAGAAGCTGAAGGCCCCATCAAAACTATTGGCAGCCATACTGTAGCTGTAAAATTACATGCGGGCATCAAAGCCGAGATCGCCATTATAGTGGAAGCGAAGGCTTAATTCCCGCTGAAAGGAGGTAGTTACAGGTGGCTGTTATCAGCGACAGGGTTCCCCCGCAAAGCAAAGATGCCGAGCAGTCTGTGCTCGGGTCTATGATGCTTGATAAAGAAGCTATTTTTGCGGCTGCTGAAGTCCTGGTGGACCGGGATTTCTACAGCACCGCCCATCAAAAGATGTTCTCTGCTATCTTATCTTTAAGCGAAAAGGGAGAGCCGGTTGACCTGGTTACCCTTTCTGAAGAACTGCAGCGCAGTCAGTGCCTGGAAGAGATAGGTGGACGTTCGTATCTGGTTACGCTGGCCAATGCGGTCCCCACGGCGGCAAATGTTCAATACCATTCCCAGATTGTCAGGGAAAAGTCAATTTTGCGTTCCCTGATCCAGGCCTCGACGGAGATTGTTTCCCGCAGTTTTGATGCCCCCCACAATATTGATGAATTTTTGGATGAAGCTGAAAGGCTAATCTTTGAAATCGGGAGCCGGGGCAAGCACCAGGGTTTTGCTCCCTTAAAGGATGTCATGGTTCGGACTTTTGAACGTTTGGAAAAGCTCTATGATGAAAAGAAAGGAGTAACCGGACTGCCGACCGGGTTTGCCGACTTAGACCGGATGTGTTTCGGCCTGCAAAATTCCGATTTAATCATTGTGGCGGCCCGGCCCAGTATGGGCAAAACCACCCTGGCCCTGAATATTGCTCAGCAGGTAGCGGTAAAAGAAAAAAGGCCTACGGCCTTTTTCAGCATGGAAATGTCCAGGGAACAGCTGGCCCAGCGTTTACTCTGTGCTGAAGCACAAATTGATGCCCAGAATATGCGCCGGGGCTTTTTATCCCAGGAAGAGTGGCAAAAGCTAACCAGGGCGGTTGGGCCGCTCAGCGATTCGCCTCTCTTTATTGATGACAGCGCCTCGTTATCCGTAATGGAAGTCAGGGCCAAAGCCAGAAGGCTTAAAGCTGAAAAAGGGCTGGAGGCAATCTTTGTCGACTATCTGCAGCTGATGCGCGGTTTTACCCGTTCCGAGAGCCGCCAGCAGGAGCTGTCTGAGATATCGAGGTCCCTTAAAGCCCTGGCCAAGGAACTTAATGTCCCGGTCCTGGCCCTTTCCCAGCTCAGCCGGGCCGTGGAAAAGAGGCCCGATCGCCGGCCCATTCTCAGCGACTTGATGGAATCGGGAGGGATAGAGGCAAACGCCGACGTGGTCTTGTTTATCTATCGAGAGGCTTATTATAATAAAGATTCTGAAAAAGGCAATATAGCCGAGATCAGCATTGCCAAACAGCGGAACGGACCGACGGGCCTCGTTGAACTATATTTTCTGGATCGGTTTACGAAGTTTGCCAACATGACCAGGGAACCATCCAGCCAGATTGGGTGAAATAATGCAGTCAACCACCAGTTATGATGTTATCATTGTCGGTGCCGGCCCGGCCGGCATATTTGCTGCTCTGGAGCTGAGCTCCAAGAGCAGGGCCAGGGTCCTGATCATTGACAAGGGCGCTCCGCTGGAGAAGAGAAACTGTAAAACTCAAAAAGAATATGGGCGCTGTCTGCGCTGCGATCCCTGCGCTATCACCTGCGGATGGGGTGGAGCGGGTGCTTTTAGCGATGGTAAACTGACCCTCACGCCTGCTTTTGGCGGATTGCTGGAAGAATACATTGAACGCCAGGTCGTAGAAGAATTGATTAATGAAGTCGACCAAACCTACCTCTCTTTTGGCGCCACGGAAGAAATATACGGCACTGATACAGAAGCAATTAAAAAGATGGAGCGGCTTGCAGCGGCGGCGGGGCTCAGCCTGATCCCGGCTCAAATAAGGCATTTGGGGACTGAAAATTGCTATACCATCCTGGAAAAAATGCACAATGCCCTGAAGGGGAAGGTTGATATCCTGACGCACAATACGGTGGAGGAACTTCTCTGCCGGGATGGGCGGATCAGCGGCGTCAGGCTGGCCTCCGGCGAGGTATACAGCGCCGACTATGTCATTTGCGCCCCGGGCAGAGTAGGGGCCGAATGGATTTACCGCCAGGCCAAACAGCTGGGCTTAGAGGGCATCAACAATCCGGTTGATATCGGAGTCAGAGTAGAAGTCCCGGCCGTGATTATGGAAGAGCTGACCACTAAAATTTATGAATCAAAGCTGGTATATTTTACCAGTCATTTTGATGATCGGATCCGCACTTTTTGCATGAATCCCTTTGGAGTGGTGGTAACCGAAAATAACGAAGGACTGCTTACCGTAAACGGGCACAGTTTCGCCTCTAAGAAGACTGATAATACCAATTTTGCCCTTTTGGTCAGTAAAACTTTTACGGAGCCTTTTTCCGAGCCGATTCGCTATGGCCGCTATATAGCCAGCCTGGCAAACATGCTGGGAGACGGAGTAATTATCCAGCGCCTGGGTGATTTGCTTAAAGGGCGCAGGTCAACCCCGGACCGGATTAAACGCGGCCTGGTCGAACCTACTCTCAAAGAAGCCACGCCCGGAGACCTCAGCCTGGTCCTGCCCTACCGCTACCTGCTGGCCATTATCGAAATGCTTGAAGCCCTGGACAAATTAGCTCCGGGAGTGAATTCCAGGCATACCCTGCTGTACGGTGTGGAAGTAAAATTTTATTCATTCCGGCTCTGCCTGAACCGGGAGCTGGAAACGGGCATTAAGAATCTTTTTGCCGTAGGTGACGGCGCCGGTATAACCAGGGGCTTAGTTCAATCCTCGGCCACGGGCATGCTGGCCGCCCGCGCCATCCTTGGCAGGCTGGGCCACACCGACTGAGCCTTGTGGAAATAAAATACAGCAGGATTTTTTGGATTTATGTCGTATTAAGCTTTATTGATTAGTTCCTGGAAGGAATGATCTATTCAGGTGGTCAGTGCCGAATAATATAATATTGCAGGCTTATCATCTTAGAAAGGATCAACATAAGGGATAAGACCATGAGACCTGGGTCAGTTCAGAGGGTGCCTGCAGGTAAAAGGCCTAAGCTAAAGAACCAAAAAGGGTTTTATAAAATAATCAAACAGGATCTAAAGAGCAGCAGGACCCGGATTAAAGGAGGCCGTTTGAAGGCTTCATCTTTTATCCTGGTTTCTGTTTTTATTTTGTCCCTGGTTCTGGGCCTGTATAGCTACCTCGGCAGTTTTGTTTATGCCGTTATGCTCGACGGCCGCGAAATAGGCGTTGTAGAGGAGGCAGATCAGGTCGAAAACCTGGTCGCTGAACTTGCCGAGCGCTGCAGCGAATATTATGGAATGGAAGTGGCCATTGAAAACAGGATCAGAGTAGTTAAAGAGTACCGGCCGCAGGCCGTTCCCGATCCGGACTCTGTCCAGGAGATCATCAGGCAGCAAGTCTCTTTTGTTACCGCTGCCTACCTGGTTACGGTGGATGATGTCCCCCTGGTCCCGGTTGCTTCGGAAGAAGTGCTGGATGCAGTTATCGGGCGCCTCGAAGACGCTTACCGCAACGAGAGCAACGGCTCCAAAATATTAGACATAGCCGTAGTTGAAGATTTTGCCCTTAAATCCTGTTCTGTAAGCCCAAGGAATGTCTTTACCGCCGACGAGGTTATGGCCCTGCTCCTGGATCAAAAGGTTGAGCGTTCGCTTGATGCTACCTACTGGGCTCAGGTTGAGGGGCGCAGCTTTACCGGCCCTCATCAGCCTTTTGAAGACTCAAATCCCCACCCGGTTCCTGATCAGGTTGTAAGCGGCGATCAGGAACAAGATCCCGGGCAATTATTAACTAATAATGCCGGTGTCCATGTCGAATCAATCGAGGAATTTGTGGTTACTGAAAAGATCCCCTATAATGTTGAAACAGTCTATGATGAAGAGCTGTGGATAGTCCAAAATGAAATAACAGTTCCCGGGGAGGATGGCATCAAGGAAATCGTCTATCACATCACCCGGCAAAACGGTGCTGAAGTTAAAAGGACCTTAGTTAGTGAGTCAATAATTAAAGAGCCTGTTACGCAGGTTGAAGCCAGGGGCACTTCCCAGGTGCCTTCCAAGGGCACCGGAAAATTTATCTGGCCGGTGGCAGGAGGGGGGGAAGTGACTCCCGGGAGGGGGTTCAGTACTTGGCATACCGGCATTGACATCGATGCCGAAACCGGGACCAAAGTTTTTGCAGCCGACAGCGGTGTGGTCTGGTTTTCCGGTTTTGGGGGTTCCCAGGGCAACTATATTATTATTTATCACGGCCGTTACTGGACGCTTTATCTCCACAACCATATAAACCACGTTTCCACAGGCGCCAAAGTAGATCAAGGCGATGTTATTGCCGAAGCTGGTTCTACCGGCCGTTCCACGGGCCCGCACCTCCATTTTGAAGTCAGGCGGGATGACGGCAGCGGAGAATGGCGCGCTTACTATCAACATAAACCCATTGATCCTCTTCAGTTTTTCAGGCCCTAAGGACAGGTGTGACAGGATCCGTGACCCGATCCCCCTTTCCCCCTATTGGCCGGACAGGCGGGAATATTTTTAGGGTTGCTCTTGTTCAGGGGTTTTAAATAAAGGGTTTTTTGAGCGAAAAGCGAAGTTTTATGTTTACTAAAAATATGGGGTGGTCAAGATGGCAGAAAAAATCTTAGTGGTAGATGACGAAAAACCGATCGTGGAAATCCTCCAGTATAACCTTGAAAAAGAGGGATACCAGGTTTTTACTGCCTACGACGGAGAAGAGGCTTTGAAGATGGTGGAAGCGGAACATCTGGACCTGATCGTCCTCGATATTATGCTTCCCCTCAAAGACGGCTTTACCGTCTGCCGTGAAATCCGTTCCCGGTGGGATATCCCGATTATTATGTTAACAGCTAAAGAAATGGAAATGGATAAAGTCCTCGGTCTCGAACTGGGAGCGGATGACTATGTGACAAAACCTTTCAGCGCCCGGGAAGTGTCCGCCCGGGTCAAGGCCCTTTTGCGGCGCAGCAAGCGTAAAGAGCTTCCTGCCCAGGAAGGGAGAAGCAAGATTGAGGTAGGCTCAATAGTAGTAGATCAAAACGAGATGCAGGTTTATAATCTGGATAAACCGATCGAACTGACCCTGCGCGAATATAACCTTTTACTGCATTTGATCAAGAAACCGGGTTTTGTCTTCAGCAGGGAACAGCTGTTAGACCAGGTCTGGGGCTATGATTATATTGGAGAGGATCGGACAGTTGATGTGACCATAAGGCGGCTGCGCGAAAAGCTGGAGCAGAATCCCGCCCACCCGGATTATATTAAAACTAAAAGGGGTGTCGGTTATTATTTTAGACCGATTGAAAATATTTAACAGCCTCCAGTGGAAAATTATTTTTATTTACCTGATGCTGATCCTGTTTTCTCTGCAGTTGATCAGCGTCTACCTGGTCCAATCCCTGGAGCAGTACTACCTGAGCAATTACAAAGAAAGTCTTGAAAACCAGGCCAGGCTTCTTTCAGCCTTCATCAAACCCGGATTTGGCGAAGGGGAGGAATGGGCAGAAGACACAATCCGCCTGGCCCGGGAATTTCGGGATTTGCATGAAATGGAAATTGTTGTCCTCGACAGTTATGCCCAGATTGTCGGAACTACCGGCAGCCAGGACCACGTCGGGAGCCGTTTGATCCGCGATGAAATAACCAGGGCCCTGGCCGGCAACCTGAGCGACAACATGCGCTATGATCCCGTTAACGAAGAACGCCGTTATTTTATGGCTTATCCCATCGAAAACAACCAGAGGACGATTGGGGTTATTTACCTGAGCGGTTCCCTGAAGGCGGTAGACGACACCCTCAACGAGGTTAAAACTATCCTTCTCAGTGGAGTTGGATTGGCCTTGGTAGTAAGCTTTTTACTGGGTATTGTGCTGACCAGGACTATTACTCTGCCCATTAAAGAAGTAACCGGACAGGCCCATGAAATGGCCGGAGGAGATTTTACCCGCAAGATCGAGGTGCAAACCTCCGATGAAATTGGCAGGCTGGGAGAAACCTTTAATTATCTTGCCGATCGGCTCAGCCATACCATTGACGAAATGTCTTCGGAAAAAAGCAAGGTGGAAGCCATTATAAATAATATGAGCGATGGTGTCGCCGCCCTTAACGGTAAAGGCCATTTAATTCAGGTTAACCCTTCCGCCCGCCGCCTGATCAAAAACCTGAACCTGAAAGTACCGGCCCTGAACCGGTCCGGGTTCGGACTGCTTAGAAGCCTGATCGGTTCGGAAGCCATGCGCCGCTTTGTTCGCAAGCAGGAACCTCTGACGGCTGAGATTTCCAGCCATGATCCGGAGTGTACCCTGAAGGTGAAAATTGCCCCGTTCAGGGTAGATAAAGGAAAGCTGGACGGGACCCTGATCGTCCTTCACGATGTAACCAGGGAAAGGGAGCTGACCCGCCGCCAGGAAGAATTCGTTGCTGACGTATCGCATGAACTGAGGACCCCTTTGGCCACGGTTAAGAGTTACGTGGAAACCCTGCTGGACGGAGCGGCCGAAGAGCCGGAAGCGCGGACCAGGTTTTTACATGTTTTGGCCAAAGAAACGGAAAGAATGGTCAGCATGGTTAAAGATTTACTGGTCCTATCCCAGATGGATACCAACCGCCTGGAGTGGCAAAAAAGCGCGGTGGATTTAAGAAGTATGGCCCTGGAAGCTGCGGGGCAGGCCGGTCAGAAGCTCAGCGGGGAGCTGCCTACGGTGAATGTATCCATCGAGCCTGAATTTCCCAGGGTCTACGTGGATCGGGATAAAGTAATGAGGGCCTTTACTAATTTGCTAAATAATGCCCTGAAATATACGCCGCCGGATGGAGAAGTCACTTTCAGTGCTGTCAAGCAGCACCAGGCTATCAAAGTAGTTATTGAAGACACGGGAAGCGGAATAAGCGAAGAAGAACTGCCCCGTATCTTTGAAAGATTTTACCGGGTTGAAAAGACTCGCAGCCGCGATTATGGCGGAACCGGTCTCGGCTTATCCATTGCCCGCAAAATAGTCGAAGCCCATGGAGGGAAAATATGGATAGAAAGTTCTCCGGGAGCGGGCACGAAAGTTTCTTTGACCCTGCCCGGGGTTTTAGGGGAGGATAAGCTTACATGATGGAGCAGCTAAAAACAGTTCTGCTGCTTTGCCTGATCGGTTTAAGCCTTTTTTTGACCTATCAACTCTGGTACGGGCAAAAACCGGCGGAACTGGTTGCCGAGGACGTATATGAACAGGTTGAGATAGAAACGCCGCGTTCCCTTGAGGAAACTGTTGTCCCCTACCGGATCGTCTTAAACGGCGGTAACACCAATTACCTTTACAGTAAAGGAAACCCCGGTTTTGATGAGCTCTGGCAAGAATTATCGGATCTGCTCAAAAATATCGAGAACAACTTTTTTAGCGAGGATCAAAATGGCCCGGAAGAAGAGGGCCTCAGGTGCCTGGCCTGCTATTTTGATCCGGCCCTTCCGGCGGGAGATGAAAATCTCTGGCTGCCGGGCCTTTCTACCGGCAGTATTGAGATCTTAAGCCTCTACTGTTTGCAAGATTCTTACTGGTTAGTCATAAAAAAGGCCGATCAGGAAGAAAAGCAATATCTGCTTTTGGATGAAGCAAAAGCCGCTCAATTCAGTGCGATCCTGGAAAATCTTGATCTAGAAAATGAAACCGCTTACAGCTTACTGACGGTGGACTTGATTAATGAAATCATGCAAGATGACCCGGTAGAAGATGACCCGATTGAAAATGATCCGGTAGAAGATGACCCGACAGAAGAGAATACGAATGAAGGTAACCTGCTGGAAAAGGAAATCGATATCAGGGCTTCTATTTATGTGCCTCTTGGAGAGGTATTCATGGAAAAATTTAATGTAGAACCGGAGAACCTGGAAAAGGAACTGCTGCTGAAGACATTTTTTGTTGATTACAATTTGGTCCGGGAGATAGAAGAGAGAGACGGTAGCTTACTTTATACTGACGGCGAAAAAGGTCTGCGCCTCAGTAATAATAGGTTCGAATATTCTTATCCGCGGCTGGAAGAAGGGCAAACGACGGTAAATTATAGTGAAGCCCTGAGAAAAAGCAGCAGCCTGATCAGCTTTCATGGGGGTTGGCCGGAAAATCTTCGCCTGGCAGATTTAAGCTTAAATAGCCGGGCCGGGTTGTGGTTTTATGTTGCGGAATGGACGTTGTATAAAAATGGTTACCCCTTTTTAACCGGGCAGCCGACCAGGGCTTCCTTTAATGACCAGGGCCTTTTTCATTTTACCAGGTCCCTGTATAACCCGGAAGCGCCTGTTGAAAATTTCGAAGAAGAACTGCCCGTCAGCCCCCATAAGATTACAGTGGAGGTCGCTGCCTGGACCGATGCCCTGCTGCAGGCCATCTCCAATATTGAAGATACCGCTACCGACGTCGGATCCAGGCTGCGGCTGGGAGCGCTGGAACTTGCTTATGCAGTTACAACCTCAGAAGGTCAACTGAGGGGCATCCCGGTATGGTTTGTGATCATTAACGGAGAAGAAATTATCCTGGAAGCCGATACATTGGAAACAATCAACAAGGAGGACTTGCTGTGAAACTGGGCCGGGCAAAATTAATCCTGATCATAGCTTTTGCCGGTTTAAATATTTTTCTGGGCTATCAGCTGTTCTGGCCTGATTTTGGCCGGTTAACAGAAGCCGCAGTTACTTCTGAAGCGCTGCGGGAAACAGAACAAAAACTGGCCGAAAACAACTACGTTCTGGAAGCTTCCTTTGATCGCGCCACCCGGACCAGCGATTTTGTGCCCGTGTCTCCATCCCGGGAAATCAGGCATGAACTTTTATATGACCTGATCAGAACCGGGGTACAGATTGAAGAATCGGACCGGGCCATCTATTACCGGGCCGATGACAGGCTGGTTATCATCCATACCAGCGGCCTGCTCCAGGTCTTCTTTGAAAATAACAGGTCTTCCCTGGAGGAAAATCCTGTTGATCTGGACGAAAATGATTTAACTGAACAGGTTGCAGCTATTTTAGAAGAACATCACCTGCTCCCGGAACATAAAAGATTTGATTACCTGGAACATAAGGAAGACGGCAGCGTGATCCTGTATTATCATCAACTCCTGGAGGATAAACCCATATACTCCGGGCAATTAAAAGTCTTTATCGATGCCGCTCAGATCAGGGCTGTGGAAATCTACTGGCTGGTACCGGGCGAGCGGATTCCGACCCGGGAAATGGAAGTAATTCCGCCGACTGAGGCTTTAAAAAACCTGGTGGCTGAACTTGGACCCAGCCCCGAAGAACGCTCTATCCAAAAGATTGATTTAGGCTATTACAGTGGAGAATATGATGCGGAAAAATGGGAGATTCCACCGGTGTGGCGTATTGTGCTTGACAACAACCAGTACTATTATATTAATGCTTTTACCGGAAACCTTGAAAAAGAGGCGGTCATACCGGAACAAATGTAACCGATTTTTGTCCGGCCCCATTTAATGTTATAATTGCAGCGGAGGGATACGAGGTAATCATATGGAAAGTTTTGTTGTCAAAGGTGAGGTCAGCCTGACCGGTGCTGTGAAAATAAGCGGCTCTAAAAATGCCGCTGTGGCAGTACTGCCTGCTGTAGTGCTCACCAAAGAAAACGTGCATTTAGAAAATTTGCCCGACATCACCGATGTCCGAACCATGATCGAGATCCTGGAAAATTTAGGGGTTTCCATCCGCAGGCGCGGCCGGAACGCCCTCGATTTGACTTCCGGCAACCTGTCTAAGATAGCTCCTCCCTATGAACTGGTGAAAAAGATGAGGGCTTCCTATTATTTTATGGGCAGCCTTTTGGCCCGTTTCGGCAGGGCGGAAGTTCCGATTCCGGGCGGCTGCGATCTGGGGCCCCGCCCCATTGATCAGCATCTGAAAGGATTTACCGCCCTGGGTGCGGATATCAATATTGAACACGGCATGATCACCCTTACTGCCGATCGTTTAGTGGGGGCTCATATTTATTTGGATGTGGTCAGCATCGGAGCCACCATCAACCTGATGCTGGCTGCTTCTGCCGCCGAGGGAAGGACGGTCCTGGAAAATGTCGCCAAGGAGCCGGAAATCGTTGACCTGGCCAACTTCTTAAATGCCATGGGAGCAAAAATACGGGGAGCCGGCACCGATGTAATCAGGATCGATGGCGTGAAAAGCTTTACCGGCGTCACCCACGCGATTATCCCGGACCGGATTGAAGCCGGGACCTTCATGATGGCAGCAGCGGCAACCGCAGGCAGCGTCACCGTGGAGGATGTTATTCCCAAGCACCTTGAGGCGATAACCGCCAAGCTGCGGGAAACAGGGGCTACCGTCAGGGTAGAGCCGGAAAGAATTACGGTCGCAGTTCCTCAACCCCTGGTGGCTTCCGATTTAAAAACCTTTCCCTATCCGGGTTTTCCCACCGACCTTCAGCCGCCTGGGATGGTTTTGTTAACTGCTGCCCGGGGCCTCAGCGTGATCACAGAAAATGTCTTTGACGGCCGTTTCAACCAGGTGGAGGAGTTAAAAAGAATGGGGGCCAGGATTAAAGTTGAAGGGCGAACGGCTTTAATCGAAGGAGGAAACCGCCTTTCGGGGGCCCCGGTAACCGCTCATGACCTTCGTTCGGGAGCCTCTTTAATCATAGCCGCCTTAATGGCTGAGGGAGACAGCACAATCAGCGCCGTTGAGCATATCGATCGGGGCTATGAAAACCTGGAACAGAAATTTATTGGTTTAGGGGCGAGCATTAAAAGAATAAGTGATCAGGCCAGTGAAAAGATTTCCAAAAGCCCGTTATAGCTATAAGCTTCCGGTATAGATTTATTCCCTTTACGCTGACAGCTGCTTGATATAAACTGTTACCGGCACGGATTCTTTAAACTAAATAACAGCAGTCGGATTTTTCCGTTTGCTTTTTTAACTGCCATCCCGGCACTTTGCCAGGCTTTTGTCGAAAAGAAACTCCGATCAGCTGCATGTGGCGGAATTATTGCCGGGATGAGTATAAGGAGGTATTTTGTTGGTGGAACAAAATTACAATCACAACAACTACAACAACCGTTCGCGCCGGGGAGGATCCTGGGCTTTTATAGGCTATATTTCGTTTGGCATCCTGGGCCTTCTGCTGGGCGCGGCCTTAGTTTACGGGTTGTTTTGTTATTATTTGATGCCCGGTGCTGAAGTAGTCGCCCCGGAGCCTGAAGAAAATGAGGTCGATCAAGAAGCGCCCCTGCCCGTCTCGGAAAGGGATGCCGATATCGTTTCGGTGGTAGAACAGGTCATGCCCGCAGTAGTCGGGGTTAGCAGCCGTTTTGATGTAAGCGGTTTTGGCGGACAGCAGTTTGGGCAAATCGAGTCGGCTACCGGGGTGGTGATTTCGGCGGACGGCTATATCGTCACCAACCATCATGTCATCGAAAATGCGGAAGATATTACGGTGATCATGCCCGATAAAGGCATATTTGGGGCCGAACTAATCGGCTCCGATCCCATGACCGATCTGGCCCTGCTCTATATCGATAAAACAGATCTTACCTATATTCCGCTCGCTGATTCCGCCCAGAGCCGGGTAGGCGAAACTGTTTTGGCGATCGGCAACCCCCTGGGGCTGCAGCAAACGGTTACTGCCGGTATTATCAGCGCCGTTGAGCGCCAGGTGATGATACCCGGAACCGACTATGCCTACACCTTTATTCAGACCGACGCCGTGGTAAATCCCGGCAACAGCGGGGGCCCCCTGGTCAACCTCGAAGGAGAAATAGTGGGTATCAATACGGCTAAAATAGCCATGGGCGGCGTCGAAGGGATCGGTTTTTCGGTGCCCAGCAATACCGTAGACCGGGTCACAAGGGATTTTCTGGAGTACGGCAAAGTGCTCCGTCCCCATATGGGGGTTTTAATCGAAGACTGGCTCAATTATGAGGATCCGGATCCGGACATGGGCGTGCGCCTGGTCGAAATCGTTCCCGGTAGCCCGGCCGATGAAGCGGGATTAGTCTCCGGCGATATTATCGTGGCGATAGATGATCACAGCATTGAGTTTCTGGCCCAGCTCTTTGACCGGATGCTTTATTATTATCCCGATGACACGGTTTCAATTACCTTTTACCGGGATGGAGAAACCAAAGAAACTACACTGACCTTTGATGAACGTCCCGACGATTTGAACGAAGAACCTCTATTCCCTGAAGACTGGGAAGACTAAACCGAACAGGACAGGTTCGAATAAAATGGAGGCCGGTTCTTGCGACTGCTTTTTATCTTTATCGATGGAGTCGGACTGGGCGGGCAGCAGGCTAATAATCCTTTTGTCTATACAGAATCCCCCGGTTTGTCGAAGCTGCTGGATGGCAAAGCCCTGACCAAAAGGGCGGTTAACCATGAAGGCGTTGCCGCTTCCCTGCTGAGCCTTGATGCCACCCTGGGTGTGGGCGGCCTGCCCCAGAGCGCTACCGGGCAAGCTACAATTTTTACCGGTATTAATGCCGCTGCCCACATAGGCCGGCATCTGCGCGGTTTTCCTAATCGTGAGCTCAGGACAGTAATTGCTGAAAAATCTCTTTTCAAGCAGTTAAGGCGGATGGGCTACCGGGTTGCTTTTGCCAACGCGTACCGGCCTCCTTTTTTTGATCTGCTGCGCAGGGGTCTTCCCGGGAACCGCTATTCCTGTTCGACCCTGATTACTTATTATGGGGGCCTGCCCTTCTACAGTCTCGAAGACATTCAAGCCGGGCGGGCTCTTTATATGGATATAACCAATGAAGTCCTGCAGCGTATGAATTTTGAGGTGCCGCTTCTGACACCCGAACAGGGGGCCAGGCAGCTCATTAACATCAGCAGAAATTTCGATTTCTGCCTCTTTGAATATTTTCTCAGCGACCTGGCCGGCCACCTGGCCGACCCAAAGGAAGCCGGCCATATTGTTGAGATCCTGGATCAGTTTATCGCCACCTTGGCCGCTCAGATCGATCCGCAGGAGGAGATGCTGGTGGTGACTAGCGATCACGGCAACCTGGAGGATGTAAACAGGCCCGATCACACCATGAACCGGGTCCCGCTTTTGCTGGTTGGCGATTTATGCCTGCGCCGCGGGCAGAACGAAAAGGCAGGCGATCTCACTGACATCCTGCCCCTGATCAAAGCGATCCTGGCGGCAGATGTTAGTGGGAGCAGATCGACTGAAGGCATGAACCTTTGATGTAGAGTGCGGGAGCTTTTAAAAGGAGAAAAAACCCTCATGCAGATTAAAGTGATCACTGTGGGCATGTTTGCTACAAACTGTTATTTAGTTTCGTGCCCGGAAAGCGGTGAAGGCATTATCATTGATCCGGGCGCGGACGGTAAAAGGATTGCGGATCAAGTCAGGGATCTGGGCTTAACAGTATGCTATATCGTTAATACGCACGGCCATGTGGATCATATCGGGGCCAATGGGAAATTAAAAGAAGAATTTAAGGTCCCACTTCTGCTCTGTCAAAAGGACTTAGAGATCTATAACAACCCCGGTTTTGGGCTGCGCTTTGTCCTGGGGAAACAGCCTCCTCCGGACGATTACATAAGCGATGGCGACAAGGTGGAATTTGGCCGTTTGTCCCTGACGGTCATGGAAACACCGGGTCATACGCCGGGCGGGATCTCCCTGGTTGAAGACAACGTCGTTTTTTGCGGCGACGCTCTTTTTGCTGGCTCCGCCGGGCGGACAGATCTGGCCGGCGGTTCATATGCCACTCTGATCAGGAGCATCCAAGATCGCCTGGCTGCCCTGCCGCCCCGGACGGTTGTCTATCCGGGCCATGGGCCGTCAACTACGATTGGAGAAGAAGTTGCATGCAACCCCTTTCTAAGGCGGACATAATGTATTAAAATATATCTGCTTTTTAATTTGCAATCCCAGCAGGAATATATTAAAATATGGTGAATAAGGTTAGCGAATAGATTTTTAATTATTAATACTTCTCTGATCCAGGCAGGCTTGCCTGATTTATTGAATTTAAATCTAAAATATAGCCCCCTCATAAAGGAATTAGAGACTGTCTTGCCCGGCCGGTAATTGTCCTAAAGGCAATTAACCGTACAGCTCATTTTCCTGGGAGTAAAATGATCAATCCTTGGTTGCAGTTTTTATTAAGTGCGGCGGTAATTGTTTATGCCGGCAGCAGGCTGACCAGGAATGCGGCTCTCGTGGCTGACAAAACCGGCATAAGCACAGCCTGGGCAGGCGCATTAATGCTTCCTCTCGCCACTTCCCTGCCGGAACTGGTTACTACTCTCAGGGCAGTATCCATCGAAGCACCTGATTTGGCCCTGGGTAATATTCTGGGCAGCTGTTTGTTCAACCTGGCCCTGCTGGCAGCTATCGACCTGGTCGAAGGGCGGGGGGCTTTAAGCAGAAAGCTAAGCCGCGGCCATATAATAACCGCAGCTTTAAGCATTATCACTGTAAGCCTGGCTGCTATTGCCATGCTTGACTTAAGCCTGATTCCCGTCGGCTGGGTTGGACTGGAATCCTTATTGATCGCGGCAGTCTATATTCTGGGCAGCCGCCTGGTCTTCAGGTACGAGCGCCGCAACCTGGCCCCAATCGAGGCCTTTGAAGCTGGCGGGAGAGAGGATCAGCCTTATCATATCGGGTTGGCGGTGGTCCACTTTGTTCTGGCGGCGGTCTTTATCGTTGGCGCCGGGGTGCTGCTCACCGACGCCACCGACCGGCTTGCCGCTCTAACCGGAGTGGGACACAGTTTTGCCGGTGCTCTATTCCTGGCCGTTAGCACCAGCCTTCCGGAAATTGTGACTACTATTTCAGCCGTTCGGTTAGGCTATCTCGATATGGCCGTAGCAAATGTTTTCGGAGCCAACTTTATGAATTTCTTTGTCCTTTTCCTGGCGGATCTTTTCTACCGCCGGGGGCCGCTGCTTTACGAAGTATCGGATGTTCACCAGGTGTCGGCATTGATGCTCATTATATTGAGCGCTGTTTTTATCTTCGGCCTGGTCTACAGATCAGAAAAAGGGTTTTACCGGATCGGGTTCGATACTGTTATGATTCTGGCCGGCTACCTGGGAACACTTTATATAATATTTAAATTTAGCGGTAATCAATAAAAGGTGGTGTACGATTTTGGATACCAGTAAACTGCAAACGATGAATTTAAATGAACTGCATCGTTTGGCCAAAGAGCATGAAATTAAAGGGCAGTCAACCATGCGCAAGCAGGAGCTAATTGATGCCCTGACCAAAATGTTTTCAGAAGATGGAGAGAATTATTCGGCTTCAGGGATGCTGGAGATTATGCCGGACGGGTTTGGTTTTTTGCGGCGGAAGCAATATCAATTCTCGGATGACGATATTTATATTTCCGCCTCCCAGATTCGCCGTTTTAGCATGAGGACGGGAGATATAATCAGCGGGCGGATCCGGCCCCCCAAAGATAACGAACGCTATTATGCCCTCCTCCAGGTGGAAGAGATCAATGGTGAAGACCCGGAGAAGCTTTCCAGCCGCCCCCCCTTTTCGTCGCTGGTCCCCATCCATCCCGATGATCAAATAAAGATGGAGACGCAAAGCGATATTATGTCGGCCCGGATCATCGACCTGCTGATTCCCATTGGCAAGGGGCAGCGAGGGATGATCGTGTCCCCGCCCAAAGCGGGAAAAACCATGCTATTAAAACAGCTGGCCAACAGCATTTCTACCAACCATCCCGAAATCAAGCTGATCATTTTGCTGATCGATGAGCGGCCGGAAGAAGTGACCGACATGGAGCGCAGTGTCAATGCCGATGTGGTCAGTTCAACTTTTGATCAAAAACCGGAAAACCATATCCGCCTGGCCGAGCTGGTTTTAGAGCGCTCCCAGCGCCTGGTGGAACAGGGCCGGGATGTGGCCGTTTTGATCGACAGCATTACCAGGCTTACCCGCGCCTACAACCTGGTCATCCCTCCCAGCGGCAGGACCCTCTCCGGCGGGATTGACCCCAGCGCTTTCTACAAGCCGAAGCGGTTTTTCGGCGCCGCCCGGAATATCGATCAGGGCGGCAGCCTGACGGTCCTGGCTACCGCTATCGTTGAAACCGGCAGCAGAATGGATGACGTGGTCTATGAAGAATTTAAGGGCACCGGAAATATGGAGCTGCACCTCGACCGCCGCATTTCCGACCGCCGCATCTTCCCGGCTATCGACATCTCCCGCTCCGGCACCCGCCGGGAAGAACTGCTCCTTGATGAGCGCAAAATTGAATTGATGTGGGCCCTGCGCCGGGCCATGGGCAGCAGCACCAGCATCGAATTCTTAGAAAAGCTGATGGACCGGCTCAGAAAGACCAAGTCCAACGAAGAATTCTTAGGCAACATGCACACCATGTAATGAATACCGGGGACGGTTCTTAATATTCCTGTTCCGTCCTGCTCTGTCCTGTTCCGGGGGCGAGGTGGATTATGTGGAATATTAAGAACCGTCCCCGGTATTCCTGTGCGGTAAATGTTTTAAACCCTGCAAGGGGAGGGACCAAATGAGCGCCTATCAGAAAGTAACCCCGGAAATAGCAGAGCAGTTAAGACAGATTGTCGGTGCCAAATATGTTCTTTTCGATGACCGGGAGCAATTGAAAGATTATTCCCATGATGAAGTGGCCGAAGAGAAGTACCACGGCATGCCGGAGGTCGTGATTAAGCCGAACAGCACCGAAGAAATTTCTGAAATCATGAAGCTGGCCAACCGGGAAATGATTCCGGTCACCCCCCAGGGAGCTAAAAGTGGCCTTTCGGGGGGCGGAGTGCCGGTTATGGGAGGGATTCTTCTCTCCGTAGAGAGGATGAACCGGATCTTAGAAATTGACAAAGCCAACATGATGGCCGTGGCAGAGCCCGGCATCATCACTAACGATTTCAGCGCCGCAGTCCAAAAGGAGGGGCTTTTCTTCGCCGGCTACCCGATGAGCCTGCACACCTGCTACCTGGGTGGAAATGTCGCTGAAAATGCCGGAGGAGGCAAGGCCATCAAGTACGGAGTAACCGGCCGCTATATTACCGGACTGGAAGTGGTAATGCCTTCAGGGGAAGTCGCCTTTTTCGGCGGGAAGCGGGTCAAAGATGTGACCGGATATAACATGGTGCAGCTCATGGTCGGCTCGGAAGGGACCCTCGGTATTTTTACTAAAATTATTGTTAAACTGGTTCCCCTGCCCAAGGCGAAAATTGACATGATGGTTCTTTTTGAAGATCTGCAAACAGCGATTGATGTGGTGCCTAAAATCATGACCGATGTAGGGGTCATCCCGACCGGTATTGAGTTCATGGACCAGCTGACCCTGGAAACAAGCTGCAAACACCTGGGGCAAAGCCTTGAACAGTACAAGAATGCGGGCGCTTTTTTAATAATCGAAGTAGACGGTAACGACGAAGAACAGATCCTCAATGAATGTTTAGATATCGGCGATCTTTGCACCGATAACGGCGCTATCGATGCTTTCGTGGCCCAAACACCGGCCGATCAGGAAAAAATCTGGGCGGTCCGCCGCAATGCAGCCGAGGCCTTTAAAGCGATTAGCCCCCGGCAAACATTAGAAGATATCGTGGTGCCCATGAGCACCATTCCCCAGGTCCTGCCTATCCTCAAAAAACTCTCGGAAAAATATGATCTTTTCATCCCCTGTTACGGTCATGCCGGAGACGGGAACCTGCATGCCACGGTGGTTAAAAACCCCGATCATAGCGAGGAGCAGTGGCAGGAGCTGCTGCCCCAGGTCCTCACCGACCTTTATTCCGAAATCTATAAATTGGGGGGGACTATAAGCGGGGAACACGGGGTCGGCAACAAGCGTAAGCAGTATCTGCCCCTGGTTTTGGGTGAAACTGAAATCGAAGCCATGAAAAGCATCAAACGAGCCCTCGATCCCAATAATATCCTCAACCCCGGCAAAATATTTGATCTGTAGCCATCCCAAAAAAGGGGCTAGAAAAATTTGGGCGGCCGGACTGCCGCGAGAAGGTGATTGATTATTTTTTAATCGAGCCTCAAATTTCCAGGGGGTGTTTGACTGATGAAGTGCAGTTTGCCCTACGGCGATCGTGACTATATGCTGCAGCTGCCGGATGGGCAGGTTAAGCAGGTTTTAGAAGGAAAAGCCATGGCCGGCCCCGCCTCAGAAGAGCAAGCAGTGCGGCGGGCGCTGCAAAATCCGGTAGATTCGGCCCCGCTTGCCCAGATAGTCACCAAGGGAGATAAAGTCTGCATTATTGTTGGCGATGTGACCCGCCTTTGGGTCAGGCACCATGTGCTTTTGCCTCCCATCCTGGAGGAGTTGAACCAGGGGGGAGTGCCTGATCGAGACATACTGATTATTTCTGCCACTGGTGATCACCGGGAACAAAGCCCTGAAGAACATCGCAAGCTGGTTGGTGAAGATGTATACAAGAGGGTTCAGGTCATCGATCACCGGGCCCGTGAGGATCAAGAGCTAATTAGCCTGGGCACTACCGCTCACGGCAATCAAGTCAGGGTTAACCGCAAGGTGGCAGAGGCTGACCGGGTGGTGCTGACGGGCGGAATTGTTTACCATTTCCTGGCAGGATGGGGCGGGGGCAAGAAAGCGATCCTGCCCGGTGTAGCCGGTTATAACACCATCATGAAAAACCATACCCTTGCGCTGCATCCGGAACCGGGCCGGGGCATCAATCCCGAGGTCCGGGCCGCCAAAATAGAAGGGAACCCCTGCAGTGATGACATGGTCCAGGGCGCCAGCCTGGTCGGGCCCGATTTCCTGGTCAACAGCGTCATCAATGAAGCAGATCATAAGATCGCCCTGGTCACAGCCGGCAACTACCTGAGCGCCCACCAAAAAGGCTGCTCCTTCGTGGACCGGCATATGAAGGTCCAAATAAACGAAAGCGCACCGCTGGTCATTGCTTCCTGCGGTGGCTATCCCAAGGACATCAACTTTTATCAAACCTATAAAACCATCTATCATGCTCATTTTGCCTTGCAGAAAGGCGGGACCATGATCCTGCTCAGCGAGAGCCGGGAAGGAATGGGCAGCGCTGACTTTGCTTCAATTTTTACCTCTTTTCCAAACAATGCCGCCCGCGAAGCTGAACTGCGCCGCAGGTTTACCATTGGCGGATTCATGGGTTACCATACGGCGGTTATTGCCGAAGAAAACAGGGTCCTGGCTTTGACCGATCTTAACCGGGAGCTGGTTCGATCCATGGGCATGATCCCGGTTTCATCCCTCGATGAAGCCCTCGAAACAGGAGCCCGCGATTACGGAGGAGAAATCCCCCCGGCCTATGTAATCCCCCATGGAGGAACAACCCTGCCCTTTCTCCAATAATGAATATCGGGGACGGTTCTTTTTATTCCTCTCCCCTGAACAGTTTTTGACGAAAACCTATAATTTACAACCACCCCCCGGCCCAGGTTTCATCCCTGACAAGTTGAAGCGGCAGAGGTATAAGTGATGACATGTTGAGGGAACACCTGAAAGTATGATTAGCTTCGGCCTCTTGATATTTATATTTTCATGAGGGGATTTTAAAAATGCTTATGGCTTTGCTTCCATTGATAGCCGCCCTGCCGATCATGATGGTTATTATTTTAATGGCGGGGTTTATGTGGCCTGCAAAACGGGCGATGCCCTTAGCCTGGGGCCTGGCAGTATTACTGGGCCTGCTTGTATGGCAGGTCGATCCGGCCCGGGTTATGGCGGCCACTTTGGAAGGAGTGCTTTCTGCCTTTGATATCCTGATCATTGTCTTCGGGGCAATTGTGCTGCTCAATACCATGAAAAACAGCGGGGCCATTGATGTCATCAACAAGGGGTTTGACGGTATAACCCCTGATCGCCGGATCCAGGTCTTAATCATTGGCTGGATGTTTGTGTCTTTCATCGAGGGGGCTGCCGGCTTTGGGACTCCTGCTGCCTTGGCTGCCCCTCTCTTGATGGGGCTGGGCTTTCCGCCTCTTGCCGCGGTAATGTGTGCCCTGATTTTCAACTCCACCTCCGTGACTTTCGGCGCCGTGGGTACTCCCATTATCGTAGGCACTGAAGCTGCTGTTTCGGGAATGCTTCCTGAAGCTGTAGCCATGAGGGGATTTCTGGTAAATGTGGGGATCTGGTCGGCAGTTTTCCATGGTATCTTGGGGACCTTTCTGCCCCTGCTGGTGGTAGCGATGCTAACCCGCTTTTACGGTAAAAACAAATCTTTCAGGGAAGGCTTACAGGCAGGGCCTTTTGCCCTTTTCGCCGGCCTCTCCTTTACAGGGCCCTACTTTTTGATGGCCTATTTTGTAGGTCCCGAGCTGCCTTCGGTAGTGGGCGCCTTAATCGGTTTGTTCATCGTCGTTACCGCAGCGCGGGCCGGTTTTTTAATGCCGGCAGAAGCCTGGGATTTTCCCCGGCCCGAAGAATGGGAAGAAGACTGGGGAGAACCGCTCCAGGCAGCAACCGCCCAAAAATCGGCCGGCACCTCCATGTCTCTGTTTAAGGCCTGGCTGCCCTATATCCTGGTTGCCATTATTTTAGTCTTGACCCGGTTGGGGGTTTTTGGCCTGGACAGCCTGCTAAGAGCCTTCACCATCGAATGGCCGGAAATACTGGGTCAAAAAGGGGTAAACTGGGTTATCAGACCGCTCTGGCTTCCTGGAACTGTGCCTTTTATGCTGATTGCTCTTCTCACTATCCTGCTCCATAAAATGCCCGGAAATCAAGTAAAAGAGGCCTGGTTAAAAACAATTAACCAACTTATACCGGCTGCAATTGCCCTGTTTTTTGCCCTGGCCATGGTCCGGGTGTTAGTGCAGACTGATATCAATGCAGCCGGTTACCCCAGCATGCTTATGGTTATGTCCCGGTCTGCCGCCGCCGGCGTGGGGCAGGCCTGGCCGCTTGTGTCCCCGTTTGTAGGCGCTCTCGGCGCCTTTGTATCCGGTTCGAACACCGTGGCCAATATACTTTTCGGCGGTTTTCAGTTTAGCGTGGCAGAAGGTTTGGGCATATCGAAAACTATCATCTCGGCCATGCAGGCAGTGGGTGGAGCTACCGGAAATATGATTGCCGTGCACAATGTTGTTGCAGCCTGTGCGGTATGCGGTATTGTCGGCCGGGAAGGCTTTGTAATCAGGCGCAACCTGCTCCCTTCCCTGCTTTACACTTTCCTTGTCGGCATCCTCGGCCAGATCATTATCTATGGATACGGGACAGCAGTTTTTTAAACAATACAGGAATAACAGGGACGGTTCTTAATATTCCTTTTTACATATTCCCTGATCAAAATCGATCCTGGCTGTGACAGGAATAGAAAGAATCGTCCCTGAATATTGAAACTATCCCCAGAGAACAGAAATTATTTCGCTGCGCATTCCGCGGCGGGATGGAATATTAAGAACCGTCCCTGTTATTCCTGGGTTTTGTCTAGTTGCAGAATAAAAGACGATGTGCTATGATTTGAAGTCGAGGAAAGTATTAAGGAGGATGAAGTAAATGAAGGCAGATTTGCACCCTAAATATCATAAAGCCCAGGTAACCTGCGCCTGCGGGGAATCGTTTGAAGTTGGCTCCACCAGGGAAGCCCTGAAAGTGGAGATCTGCTCCAAGTGTCACCCGTTTTTTACCGGCAAGCAGAAATTTGTCGACACCGGCGGGCGTGTTGAACGCTTTAAGCGCAAATACGGTAGGTAAAGTAAGAGCAGGGCCGGCGTGCTCTGCTTTTTTCATGTAAAGAAGGGATTACTGATGAACAATACCAAAACAGTGGGCGGCCAGGCAGTCCTGGAAGGGGTCATGATGCGCTACCGGGACCGGATGGCCATCGCCTGCCGGCGCAGCGATGATACGATCAGCGTGCACCGGGAAACCTTACGGCCGCTGGCGAAAAAGTATCCTCTGCTGGGCTGGCCCGTAATAAGGGGCGCGGTGGCCTTTTTCGAGGCCCTTTTCCTGGGTGTGCGGGCCCTGAATATTTCCGCGGCCGAAGCCCTGGCCGAAGAGGAAGAAGAACTGACCGGCTGGCACAGTTTCCTAATGGTTGTGCTCGGTTTGGGCCTGGGGGTGAGCCTCTTTTTTATTCTACCCACCTACCTGGTCCGATTTTTACCGGTCTGGCCTCCGATCTGGTTAAACCTGATCGAGGGGCTGGTCCGCCTGGTTATTTTTGTGACCTATATATTTCTCATTACCCGCTGGGGAGATGTGCAGCGCTTTTTCCAGTATCACGGTGCGGAGCACAAGGTCATTTACTGCTACGAGAGCGATCAGTCTTATGACCTGAACCGGATTAATGACTTTTCCACCCGCCACCCCCGCTGCGGGACCAGCTTTATCCTCACGGTGATGGTGGTCAGCATAATCCTGTTTTCATTTTTCGGCTGGCCGGATCTGGCCCAGCGGATCGCCCTGAGGCTGGTTTTACTGCCGCTGGTGGCCGGTCTTTCCTATGAGGCGATTCGCTATTCGGCCCGCAGTTCTTCGCCCCTGGTCAAAGTGATGACCGCACCGGGCTTGTGGCTGCAGAGGCTTACAACCAAGGAGCCCGACCGGGGCCAACTCGAAGTGGCCCTTTCAGCCCTGCAAGCGGTCCTGGAACCCGACCAGGAGCAACCGGAAACGGCCTGCGAGAGAGAGGCCGAGGTGACGGCAGATGCGAGATAAACTGGCCATGATTGAACAACGCTACGATGAACTGGAGCAGCTGCTCAGCAACCCAGCGGTCCTGGAGAAACGCGACGAATGGATGAATTTATCCAAGGAAATGGCCTCCATCAGCCCGGTGGTGGAACTTTACCGCCGGCTGAAACAAGTTGAGCGGGAAATCGAAGAGGCCCAAGAAATGCTCACCGACAATAAAGAAGCCGACATGGAAGCATATGTTAAGGATGAAGTCGAAGCACTAGAGCAGGAAAAAGAAAAAATTAAATCCGAACTGAAAGAAGAGCTGCTGCCCAAAGATCCCTACGCCGAAAAAAACGTCTTTATCGAAATCAGGGCCGGGACCGGCGGAGAAGAAGCGGCCCTTTTCGCCGCCGACTTGCTGAAGATGTATTCCCGCTATGCCGAACAAAAAAATTACAAAACAGAAATCGTGGAATCGCACCCCACCGATATCGGGGGCTACAAGGAAGTCATTCTCGGAATTGAGGGCAAAGGGGCCTACAGCCGCCTGAAATTTGAAAGCGGTGTCCACCGGGTCCAGCGCATACCATCCACCGAATCGGGCGGACGGATCCATACTTCTGCTGCTACCGTAGCCGTCCTTCCCGAGGTTGAGGAAGTAGATGTGGAAATTAATCCGCAGGACCTGCGCATTGACACCTTTTGCGCCACCGGCCCCGGCGGTCAGAGCGTGAACACGACCCAGTCCGCTATCCGGATTACTCATCTTCCCACCGGGTTGGTGGTCAGCTGCCAGGACGAGAAATCTCAGCTTCAGAACAAGGAAAAGGCCCTGCGCATCCTGCGCAGCCGCCTTTTGGATAAATATATTTCCGAACAGACAGCCGAGGTGGCCGAAACCAGGAAAACCATGGTCGGCAGCGGCGATCGCAGCGAGCGGATCCGCACCTACAATTTTCCCCAGAACCGGGTCACCGATCACCGCATCGGCCTTACCCTGCACAAGCTGGAGCTGGTCCTCAACGGGGATCTGGAAGAAATTATCGAAGAGCTGTCAGCCAATGAGAGGGCGGAGCAGCTGAAAGAAACGGGAGGCTAAACAAGCCCTTGACTGAACGGACTATTAAAGAAGCTCTGCAGGGAGCTTCTTTTTGCTTGCATGAGGCCGGTATTGATCAGCCCCGTAAAGAGGCGGAATACCTGCTGGCCCGGATCATGAACACCGATCGCCTCCAGCTCTTCCTGCGCCAGGACGAGACCCTTTCCCACGCAAAAGAAGCTGTATTTCAGGACGCCGTTACCCGCCGGTGCTGTGAAGAACCGGCTGCATATATAACCGGCGAAAAATATTTTTACGGCTACCGCTTTGCGGTGACCCCTGCTGTCCTGATCCCCAGGCCGGAAACAGAACTGATCATTGAACGGGCCCTGGCGGTAGCCGGGCGGCTTGCCGGCAGGGAGGGCCGGGGTCTGGTCTGCGCCGATCTCGGCACCGGCAGCGGAGTCCTGGCCGTAACTCTGGCCCTCTTGCTGCCCCGCTCCGAGGTCCGAGCGGTCGATGTTTCGGAAGCTGCTTTAAAGGTGGCCCGCCTTAATGCTGCCGCCCATAATGTCGGGGACCGGCTGCATTTTCACCGGGGCAGCTTTTGGGACGCTTTTGATAACCTGGAGCCCCGGCCGGGTTTTAACTTAATTGTTTCCAATCCGCCCTACCTGGGCCGCCGGGCACTTGAAAACCTGCCTAAAGGGGTGAAGGATTACGAGCCGGTGCAGGCCTTAAATGGAGGAGAAGACGGCCTGGAAGGGTACCGGCTGATCCTGGGCCGGCTGGCCGAATATGCGCTGGCTCCGGCGGTGCTGCTGTTGGAGGTGGGCGCTGGCCAGAAAGAGCAAATTGAGGAGCTCTGTTTTGAAACGGGGCTGTTCAGGGCCATAACCTGGCATTACGATCTCAACAATTGGCCGCGGGTCATTGAAGGACAAATCTCTTAAAGCCCGCTTCCTGCAGGAAAAAAGCCGGCTTTTGCATGAAACCGGGGCGGTGCGGCACCCTTGGGGCGGCTGAAGCCGGCAGATCAGGTTCCGCTGCCTAGTTAAGCCTCCTGCCGGTAGAGGTTATCGTCAACTTGCCGTGTTTGACCCCTTTTGCGCCGATCAACCTACCGGCCAGGGCCCTGGCTTCGCCGGCCTGGCCCTTGATCACCATCACTTCCAGGCAGTGATCGTGCTCCAAGTGGACGTGCATGACGGAGACGATCATCTCGTGGTGCTCGTGCTGCAGCTCCAGGAGCATGTCGCTCAAACCGCGGACATGGTGGTTGTAAATAATGGTTACCGTGCCGGCCACTTCTTCATCTTCCCGGGACCAGTCCAGTTCCACCAGCTGGCCCCGGACCAGATCCCGGATCGCTTCCGAGCGGTTGGGATAACCATGTTTTACAATCTCCTGGTCCAGCCGTCCCAGCAGTTCTTTCTCCATGGAGATCCCAAAACGGATCAGTTCTGACACCCCTGTAACACCTCCAGAAAAATTTGTTATGATTATAACATATTGAAACAGGGAAAAGGCGGGACTGTGCCGAATAGTTCCCGGTAGAATTGAAAAAGCTCCCCGCCTGCTTTATAATGAGGGAGTAAAAGGCAGTAAGCATAATACTAAGCTCCTCCGGGAGGGCGGCCATTGTTCTGGGAAATCGCCATTACGACGCTGGGCGGATTGGGCCTGTTTCTTTTTGGCATTCAAATAATGGCTTCCGGGATGCAGAAAGCAGCCGGTGATCGTTTTCGGCGCATCCTGGAAGTTCTGACCAACAAACCGGTAATCGGCGTTTTTACCGGGATCCTGATCACCATCCTGGTCCAGAGCAGCAGCACCGCCAGCGTCATGGTGGTCGGTTTTGCCAATGCCGGCCTGATGAACCTTTCCCAGGCGATCAGTGTTATCATTGGGGCCAACATCGGGACCACCGTCACCGCCCAGTTAATATCTTTCGAAATCTGGGTTATTGCCCTCCCCGCCATCGGGATCGGTTCCCTGTTAAACTTTTTCGGGCGCCGCCGCTTCCACCGCTACGTGGGTCAGACCGTGCTCGGCCTGGGCCTTTTGTTTTTGGGCATGACCATCATGGCTGACGGCCTGAGCCCCCTGCGGGAACTGGAAGCCTTTTATGATCTGCTGATGCAGTTCAGCCGCTATCCCGTCCTGGGCATCCTGGCCGGGGCCGCCTTTACTGCCCTGATCCAGAGCAGCAGCGCTTCAACCGGTGTCATCATCGCCCTGACCGTTCAGGACCTGATCCCCTTCGATGCGGCCGTCCCCCTCATTTTAGGCACCAACATCGGGACCTGTATTACGGCCATCCTGGCCGGCATCGGGGCCAATGTGGCGGCCCGCCGGGCGGCTGCGGCTCACGTCGTATTTAATGTTGTCGGCGTCATCCTCGTCCTCATGTTCCTGGGCCCCTTCACCTCCATCATGTTAGAAACGGCCGAGACGGTGCCCCGGCAGGTAGCCAACACCCATACGGCCTTTAACATCTTTAATACCCTGATCTTCCTGATCTTTTTAAAATACTTTAGCCGCCTGATCTGCATTATCGTCCCCGGCGAAGACCAAAAAATGGAGTTCGGGCCCAAGTATTTGGACGCCCGGATCATGAAGACTCCCGCCGTGGCCATCGGCGGGGCCAAACAGGAACTTTTACGGATGGCCGGTATTGCCCGGGAAATGTTAAACGAATCGCTCCAGGTTTTCCTGGACAAGGACCTTAAAAAGATCAAGCATATCGAACAGATGGAAGATCTGATCGATGGTTTGGAAAAAGAGATCAACGTTTACCTGTCCGAACTTTCCCAGCATTCAATGTCCCAGCAGCAAACTAAAATGATCGGCCACCTGATGTCGGCGGCAAACGACCTGGAAAGAATCGGTGATCACTCCGAAAATATTATGCAGCTCGGGGAAATGAAAACCGAAGATAGGCTCCCCTTTACCAATGTCGCCCAGGAAGAAGTTAAAGCCTTTAGCGGCAAGATCGAAGCCATGCTTTACAAAGCGGTAACTGCTTTTGAATACGTGGACAAGGCCCTGGCCGAGGAAGTAATCGCCGAGGACGATGAAATCGACGCCCAGGAAAAAATGCTGCGCAACAAGCATATCGAGCGGATTAACACCAAGCAGTGCCATCCTTCGGCGGGTGTAATTTATCTCGACCTGCTGAGCAACCTGGAACGGGTGGCCGACCATGCCAAGAACATCGCCGAGCTGGTCCTGGAAGAATAATTATCAACCCGAAAGTTGAGGAAGCTTAATGGCCGCTCCGATCACGGGCACCCTGCTCCTTTCAGAGGACCGCCCCGGGCTTGAGAAGGCTGCCACAATCATTAAGCGCGGCGGCCTGGTCGCTTTTCCCACCGAAACCGTCTACGGCCTGGGAGCGGACGCCACCGACGCCAGTGCCGTAAAGCGGATTTTTGCGGCCAAGGGCCGCCCGGCGGACAACCCCCTTATTGTCCACCTCTCTGACCCGGACCAGCTCAAAACGGTGGCCCGCACTGTTCCGGACCGGGCCTATATACTGACCGAAAAATTCTGGCCCGGCCCTTTGAGCCTTATTTTCCCCCGTTCCGATAAAATTCCGGCCCTGGTATCGGCCGGCCTGCCCTCAGTTGCGGTCAGGATGCCCGATCACCGCACGGCCCTGGACCTGATCAGCTATTCCGGTGTTCCCATTGCCGCACCGAGCGCCAACCGCTCCGGCCGGCCCAGCCCGACCACTTACCGGCACGTGCTGGAAGATCTGGCCGGCCGCATCGAAGCGGTCATCAAAAGCGCGCCCTGCCCGCTCGGGNTCGAGTCGACGGTGCTCGACCTGACCGGAGAACAGCCGGTCATCCTGAGGCCGGGGGGCGTTTCTAAAGAAGAACTGGAAGCAGCGCTGGGCTCGCCTGTAGCGGTGGCCGGCATTAAGAGTGCTCCCGGCCGGCCCCTGGCCCCGGGCATGAAATACCGCCACTATTCACCGCGGGCCGCCCTGGTCCTGGTCACGGGCCCGCCGGAAAANCGCTTTGCGCTGATTAAAGCGCTGGCCCTTTATTTCCGGAACCGGGCCTTAAAAGTGGGCTACCTGAATACGGCCCTCCGGGGCCGCCTCGAGCCCGGTATTGGCCCGGAAGAACTGGCTGTCACCCTTTACAGCTCCCTGCGCCGGATGGACCGGCAGGGTGTTGATATAATCCTGGCTGAAGAAATTGACCTGGCCGGCCTGGGCCTGGCCGTAATGAACCGCTTGAAGAAAGCGGCGACCAGGATCCTGCGGGCCGGCTCAGGATAGAGGCGCCTGTAACCTGTAACGGAGGCGATACTTTTGCTAAAAATACTTTTTGTCTGCACCGGCAACACCTGCCGCAGCCCGATGGCAGAAGTTCTTTTTAACCACGATCCCGCCCGCAAAGAGCTGACTTTTAAAGTTATCGCCGCTTCGGCCGGCCTGGCGGCCGTTGACGGAGAGGAGGCCTCGCCGCAGGCCCGCAGCCTGCTCGGCGCTGAGGGCATCACAGACCTGGAAAAGCATAGCGCCCGGGCTCTGAACAGGGAAATTGCCGATGATGCCGACATCATCCTGGTCATGACCGCAGAACATCTTCGCCGCCTGCTTTCCCGCTTTCCGCACCTGGAAAATAAAGCCTATACCCTGAAAGGCTTTGTCGGTTCGGATCAGGGAAATCCCGATATCGCCGATCCCGCCGGTCAAGACCTGAAAATATATCGCCTGACATTGGAGGAAATTCGCCTCTCCGTCAAGAAAGTAATGGCCAGGCTCAAGGCCGGAAAAGAAAGATAAGGAAAGAAAGAAGGAAGGGAAGATCATGAAAATAGCGCTGGGCAGTGATCATGCCGGTTTCCGCTTAAAAGAGCAGGTTGGCTCGCACCTGGAGGCTGCCGGCCACAGCTGGCAGGATTTCGGTGTTTTCTCTGAAGAAAGCGCCGATTACCCGGACCTTGCCGCGGCAGTAACTTCGGCCGTCCAGTCCGGTGCATGCGGCTACGGTATCCTGATCTGCGGTACCGGAATCGGCATGTCCATTGCCGCCAATAAAAAGGCCGGGATCAGGGCCGCTTTATGCGGGGAACCCTATTCTGCCAGATGCGCCCGGGAACATAATAATGCCAACATCCTGACCATGGGATCGCGGGTGATCGGACCGGGCCTGGCCCTGGCCATTGTCGATCAGTTTTTAAATTCATCCTTCAGCGGCGGCCGGCACAGCAACCGCCTCCATAAAATTGAGCAAATGGAAACATAAAACCAAACCCGGGGCCTGGATTTAGATCCAGCCCCGATCATAGTCAGGGGGTTTCGCTTGATAGACCGGCCGGATTGGGACCATTATTTTATGCGGATCGCCGTTGTTGTCGCTTCCCGCTCCACCTGCATGAGACGGCAGGTAGGAGCGCTCCTGGTTTTGGACAAAAGGATCCTGGCCACCGGCTATAACGGGGCCCCCGGCGGCCTGCCCCACTGCGAGGAAGTGGGCTGTATCCGGCAGGAGAGGCAGATCCCCTCCGGAGAAAGGCACGAGCTATGCAGGGGGCTTCACGCCGAGCAAAACGCCATTATCCAGGCCGCCGTCCACGGCGTGGCCATCAAAGGCTCTGTTTTGTACTGCACCCACTATCCCTGCGCGGTTTGCGCCAAGATGCTGATCAATGCCGGAGTGACCTCCCTCCTCCTGAGCGACAATTACCCTGACCAGTTGGCCAAAAAAATATTTTCTGAAGCTGGCATTGCCGTTAATTTTATAGTATAATATTTGCCGAATGTTAACTTCTTAATGTTTAAAATGTCTGCTAATTTATTATATTTTTAATCTATTACAAATTGTTCAAATTAACTAATAAAGTATCTGTAAAAATTACCGCTCAACCGATAGCGCTGCAGGAGCCCAGCAAGGGTGCTGGCCAGGCCCGCCCCTTTCCAGTTCAGACCAGCATATAATAATCGCTCCCGGGCAGTAATCAAGTGACAGGTGGTGAAAGTCGTTGACTGTGGAACTGGTAAAATCGATTAAAGAAGCCGAAAGTAAGGCTGAATCGATCGTCCGTGAGGCCCAACAGGAAGCCCGCAGAAAGAAGAAAGAGGCCCAGGCCCAGGCGGAAGAGATCATGGAAAAAACAGTCGCCGAAGCGGAAGAGGAGGCCAGGGCCTTAATCAAACAGGCTGAAGAAGAAGCCAGGTCCGAATCAAAACCGCTGGTCCAAGAAATGGAAGAAGAAATCAAGCAGTTAAAAGCAAAAGCTGCGGAGCGCATACCGGAGGCCGTAGCCTTGATCAAAGACAAGGTTGTGAAAACTGATGCCGATCATTGAGATGAAAAAAGTCTACATCCTGGGGCATCGCCAGGAAAGGGGAAAAATTTTCAATCTCCTGCACGACATGGGCACCGTGGAAATACTTGACGTTAAATCAGGCCAGGGATGGCAGGAATTCCAAACCCTCCTTGAACCGGCCCAACCTCCTGAAGATATTTCCGATCTCGATGCCCGGCGCAGCGATATCCGCTTTTGCCTCGATTTTTTCCAGCGCCACTTCCCGATCCGCAAAAGTATGATCGAACAATTTACGGGCAGCAGGCTTGATTTGACCCCGGACCAGTTTAAAAGCCATACCGAGAACCTCGATCAGGTCGAAGCTATTCACCGGGCCTGCCGCCAGGCGGAAGAAAAGCTGGTCCGTATTCGCAACGAAGAAACCCAGTCCCAAAATTTAATCGAAGATCTCCGCCCCTGGGCCTCTCTCGACCTGCCCCTGGAAGAGATTGAAACAGGCCAGTGGGCCATGATGGACCTGTATATAGTGCCGGCCGACCAGTACGGCCCCCTGCAGGAAGCCCTTACGGAGAAGATAAGCGAATATTGCCTGGATGAAGTTTATTCCGATGATGAAGAGGCCTATTTCTTCTTCTCCGCCCTGGCGGAAGAAAAAGAGGCCATAGATGAACTGTTCAGGGCCAGGGCGGTGACCAGGGTCAGCTTCCCCGATGTCACCGGGACCCCGTCTGAGATCATTAATGCTCTAAATGACAAGCTAAAAAAGCTGAAAGAGGAAAGAAGCGCCGCCCTAAGCGATGTGGAAGAACTGCTCGTGCACCGGCCCATGCTGATGGCCTGCTACGACTACATGGACAATGAATATGATAAGCAGCAGGCCGTCTCCAATTTGGCCTGCACCGATAACAGCTTCCTGCTGGAAGGCTGGGTGCCCGTCCCGGTGCTGGGCGACCTGGAGGTTTTGATTTCCGATCAGACCGAAACGGCAGTCCTGGCTTCCCGCGACCCCGAGCCCGGGGAAGACGTGCCGGTCCTGTTGCATAACACCGGCCCCGCAGAACCGTACGAAGTGGTGACCAAGCTCTACAGCACCCCTAAAAGACAGGAGCTAGATCCCACCCCCTTTATGGCCCCGTTTTTTTTCCTCTTCTTCGGGATCTGCCTCTCCGATGCCGGCTACGGGATCCTGCTGGGCCTGCTTGCCTTTTACCTGTATCGCAAACTTACCCTGGGTGATTCCGGGAAGCAGCTCTTAAAACTTTTAATGCTGGGCGGAATTTCCGCCTTTGCCTTTGGAATCCTGCTGGGCGGTTATTTTGGCGACCTGATCGACCTGCCGCCCCTGTTATTTGATCCCTTGAAAGAACCGATGACCATGTTAATTGCCGCCCTGGCCATCGGCCTGTTCCAGGTCTATTTTGGCATGAGCCTGCAGGCCTACCGCAACATTAAGGGCGGCAAGCCCTGGGATGCCTTATATGATCAGGGCTTCTGGTTCATATTTTTAAACGGCCTGATCCTGCTGATAGCCGGGATTTCTCCTTTCGGCCTGTGGATGACGGTGGGAGGGGCCGCCGGCCTGGTCTTAACCCAGGGCCGTTCTCAGAGCAGCATTATCCTGAAATTTTTCAGCGGCCTGCTCAGCCTTTACAACGTCACCCAGTATTTAAGCGACGTGCTTTCCTATTCCCGCTTGTTCGCCTTAGGGCTGGCCTCGGTAGTGATCGGCATGGTCGTCAATTCGGTCGGAGATCTGGCGGCCGGATCGATCATCGGTTATGTGATCATGGTCATCATCCTCACCATTGGCCATTTCTTCAATATGATTATCAGCACCCTGAGTTCCTATGTGCACACCAGCCGCCTGCAGTACTTAGAGTTTTTCAACAAGTTCTTCGAAGGCGGGGGAAGGTCGTTCCAACCTTTCCGGGTTAAAAATAATTATGTCGATATTGTGGAACATGAAAAAAGTTAAAGCCGGGATGAAGGGTGGTTTCTGATGCCGGCTGCCATTCCTGATTCCTGATCAATCATAAATGAGCTATTGATAGCGCCAAGTTGCTTGAACGTAGTTTGAACAAAAAGGAGGCTTTTTAACGAAATGGAAGGAATTGCAATAGCAATGCTGGGGGTGGCCCTGGCGGTGGGTTTGGCCGGGAGCGGTTCCGCAATCGGGATCGGTATTGTGGGTCAGAGCGCCTGCGGATTGATTTCAGAGGACCCCGACAAATTTGGGCAAACCCTTTTACTGCAGGCCCTCCCCGGCACCCAGGGTATTTACGGGCTCCTGGCCGGATTTTTAATTATGCAGGATATCGGCATCGTTGGCGAAGAACTAATCGAGCTGACCGCCTATCAAGGTTATGCCTACCTGATGGCGGCGCTGCCGATTGCCATTGCCGGTTTTAGCTCCGGTATCTACCAGGGCCGCGTCCTGGCCTCGTCGATAAATTTGATCGCCAAGAGGCCGGAAGAACTGGGCAAAGGCATCGTCTATGCAGTTATGGTCGAAACTTACGCCGTATTTGCCCTGCTGGCCACAATCTTAATGCTGTTCGGTATAGATGTATAAAGCCGGCCGCGTAAAGGAGTGAGAGGTTTGAAAGAAGGAGCGGACAGGATCGTCCAGCGTGTCCTGGATGACGCGCAGGCCAGGGCCGAGTCAATTAATGCCGAGGCCTCTGAAAAAGCGGAAGCGGTTATATCTGAAGCCAAAGACAGGGCTGAACGAAGAAAAGAACACATCCTGGAGCAGTCCCGCAAAACGGCTGCCGAGCAAAAGGGCCGCATCATCGGTATGGCCCAGATGGAAGCGCGCAAAGATCTTTTGACCGCCAAACAGGAGATGATTGGCGAAGCTTTTCAAAAAGCCCTGGATGAGTTGATCGGCCTGGACGACGAAACCTACCTTTCCGTCATTCATGATCTGATCCTGGAAACGGCCGAAACCGGCACCGAAACGGTCATTTTTAACAGCCGCGATCAGGAAAAGATTACGGATCAGTTTTGGAAGGAGATCAACAAAAGCCTGGCCGACAGCGGAAAAAAAGGTGAACTGGAGCTGTCCCGGGAAACCAGGATTATCAAGGGCGGTTTTATCCTCCACAGCGGCGGAGTGGAGATTAACTGTTCATTTGAAACCTTACTGGAAATAAAAAGGGATGAACTGGAATATGAAGTAGCGGAGCTGCTTTTTAAATGATCGGGAAGCTTTCCTCCAGGAAAGGAGAGCCGGAATAAATGCTCATTGATGATACAATTTATGGCTATGCGGTGGCGCGGGTCAAAGCCCTGGAAACGCACCTGCTTGAGCAGGGCCAGTTTGAGCGGATGATTAACGCCTCCACTGGCGAAGAAGCCTTGAAAGTCCTTTCAGAATCTGGCTATGCCGCCGCTTTGGCCGAACTGGATGATATCCATAATTTCGAAACAGTACTGGCCGACGAGTTAAGGTATGTTTTTAATTTAGTCATGAAAATCAGCCCCCTTCCGGAGCTGATCGGCATGCTGGCCCTGCGTTATGATATTCATAACCTGAAAGTATTGTTTAAAGCCAGGTTCCTGGGGATTACCAGCGATCTCTTGATCCCGGTCGGATCGGTGGAGCTGGCCAAACTGGAAAATGCCGTCACTGAAGACGACTTCCTGCTCCTGCCGGAAAAGCTGCGCCGGGCCGCCAATCAGATCATCGAAGATTTTATGGTCAACCGCGATCCCCAGATCGTTGATTTAATTTTAGACCGGGTTCTCTACGATCAGCTCATTGAGGAGGCCAGGGAACGCCAGGCCCCCTTTCTGGAGGGTTTGTTCGTCAGGCAGATTGATCTGACCAACCTGAAAACCCTGATCCGGGTTAAGCAGATGGGCCTGAGCCGGGACTTTTTATCAAGAGTCCTGCTCCCTAAAGGAACCCTGGCTGTGGAAAAGCTGGCGGCCATGATTGAAGAACCCTTAGAATCACTGATCTCCATGCTGGCCATCAGCGATTATGCCGATCTGGTCGGTGAAGGAGTGCGGGAATGGTCGGAAAAAGGGTCCGCCTCGCTGTTAGAAAAATTATCAGATAATTATATCACCGCCTACCTCAGGGAAGGCAAGTGGGTGCCCTTCGGAGTGGAGCCCCTGGTTGGCTATCTGTGGGCCAAGGAAATTGAGATAAAAAATATCCGCATTGTTTTGGTGGGCAAGATCAATCAGCTGCCTGCCGAATCAATCAGGGAGCGAATTCGTGATGTCTACGTATAAAATTGCCGTCATCGGCGATAAAGACTCCATCCTCGGGTTTAAAACCATCGGCGTGGATACTTTTCCGGTAACCAGCACCCAGGCGGCGCTGGATACCATGAAAAAGCTGGTTTCAGATCAATACGGGGTAATTTTTATCACCGAAGCATTGGCCCAGGGCATGGAAGATGTTATTAATGAAATGCACAAACGTTATTTACCGGCGGTCGTTTTAATCCCAAATAGCAGGGGCACCCAGGGGATTGGCATTGAGCAGATCAGGAGCAATGTGGAAAAAGCGATCGGCGCCGATATTCTGTTCAGGAAAGAAGGTTGATAACTTGGACGTTGGAAAGATTGTAAAGGTATCCGGCCCCCTTGTTGTGGCAGACAACATGGTAGACGCCCGGATGTATGATATGGTCAGAGTCAGTGAAGCCCGCCTGATGGGCGAGATTATCGAACTGCGCGGCGACCAGGCCTCCATACAGGTTTATGAGGAAACCGGGGGCATTGGGCCCGGCGAACCGGTCTATACCACCGGCGAACCACTCAGCGTGGAGCTGGGGCCCGGCATGATCGAATCGTTTTTTGACGGGATCCAGCGCCCTTTGGATGGCATCAAAGCAAAAGTGGGCGACTACATTACCCGCGGAGTGGAAATTCACGCCCTGGATCGCGAACGCAAATGGAAATTTGAGCCCAAAGTCAAGGAAGGCGACCAGGTCCAGGCCGGCGATATCCTCGGCACGGTCCGGGAAACCACCATCGTGGAACACCGGATCATGGTCCCGCCCACCAGCGGCGAGGGCAAGGTTAAAGAAATCAAGGCCGGTGAATTCACCGTAACCGATGGAGTGGCCGTGATCGAAACTGACAACGGGGACGTCGAGGTGACCATGATGCAGCGGTGGCCGATCCGTAAAGGACGCCCCTACAAAGATAAAATGGGCCCCCACATTCCCATGATTACCGGCCAGCGGATCCTGGATACTTTTTTCCCCGTGGCCAAGGGCGGGACGGCCTGCATTCCCGGCCCCTTCGGCAGCGGAAAAACGGTCACCCAGCACCAGCTCGCCAAGTGGGCCGACGCGGAAATCGTCGTCTACATCGGGTGTGGAGAACGGGGCAACGAGATGACCGACGTGCTCCTGGAGTTCCCGGAGCTGCAGGACCCCAAGTCCGGCGAGCCCCTGATGAAGCGGACGGTCCTGATTGCCAACACCTCCAATATGCCCGTTGCGGCCCGGGAGGCTTCAATTTACACCGGCATCACCATTGCCGAGTATTTCCGGGACATGGGTTACAGCGTGGCCCTGATGGCTGACTCCACTTCCCGCTGGGCCGAGGCGCTCCGCGAAATGTCGGGCCGCCTGGAAGAAATGCCCGGCGAAGAAGGCTACCCCGCCTACCTGGGCTCCCGCCTGGCCGATTTTTATGAGCGTTCCGGGCGGACCATATGCCTGGGCAGTGATGAACGAGAAGGCGCCCTGACCCTGGTCGGTGCGGTCTCCCCTCCGGGCGGCGACCTTTCGGAACCGGTATCCCAGGGTACCCTGCGGATTGTAAAGGTGTTCTGGGGGCTCGATGCTTCTCTGGCCTACCGGCGCCACTTCCCGGCCATTAACTGGCTGCTCAGTTATTCCCTTTACTTAGACAATGTGGCCCCCTACTTCCGGGAAACCATCGGCGAACAGTGGAACGACATGCGCAAAGAAGCGATGCGCCTGCTCCAGGAAGAAGCTGAACTGGAAGAGATTGTGCGCCTGGTCGGCGTAGACGCCCTGTCCGCCAAGGAAAGGCTGGTCCTGGAGACCTCCAAATCGCTGCGGGAGGATTTCCTGCATCAGAACGCCATGCATGAAGTCGATACCTACAGCTCCCTGGAGAAGCAGTTTAAAATGATGGACCTGATCCTGACCTACCATCATGAAGCCGGAGCGGTCATTGAGAAAGCGGAAATCGATCTGGACCTGGAAAAACTGTTTACGGTTAAGGCGCGGGAAAGGATCGCCCGGGCCCGTTACATCCCGGAAGAAAATATTGAAGATATGGACCAAATAAAGAAGGAAATAAAAGAACAGCTCGTCCCGTTTGCCGGCGAAGGAGGGGAAGAAGATGCTTAAAGAATATAAAACTATTGCCGATGTAGCCGGACCGCTGATGCTGGTTGAACAGGTGGAAGGCATAAAATACAATGAGCTGGTCGAAATTGAACTGCCCGGAGGCGATATCCGGCGCGGCCAGGTCCTGGAGGTGGACCGCGACAGGGCCCTGGTCCAGATTTTTGAAGGCTCCACCGGCCTGAATATCGGGTCGGCGAAAGTTCGTTTCCAGGGCAAGGCCATCGAGCTCCCGGTTTCCATGGATCTGCTGGGCCGGGTTTTCAGCGGCCTGGGCACCCCCCGGGACCAGGGGCCCAAAATTATCCCGGATAAGCGGCTCGACATTAACGGGTTCCCCATCAACCCCTACGCCCGCGATTACCCTTCAGAGTTTATCCAGACCGGTGTTTCCGCCATCGACGGCATGAACACCATGGTGCGGGGCCAGAAGTTGCCTATCTTTTCCAGTTCCGGACTGCCCCACTCCAACCTGGCGGCCCAGATTGCCCGCCAGGCCAAGGTGCTGGGCACGGAAACCAAGTTTGCGGTGGTTTTTGCCGCCATGGGGATCACCTTTGAAGAGGCCAATTTCTTTATCACCGACTTCCGGAAAACCGGCGCCATCGAACACTCGATCCTCTTCATCAACCTGGCCGACGATCCGGCCATCGAAAGGATTTCCACCCCCCGCATCGCCCTGACCGCGGCCGAGTATTTGGCCTACGAAAAGGACATGCACGTCCTGGTGATCCTGACCGACATGACCAACTACGCCGAAGCCCTGCGCGAAATTTCGGCCGCCCGCAAAGAGGTGCCCGGGCGCCGCGGCTATCCCGGTTACCTCTACACGGACCTGGCCAGCCTCTATGAACGGGCGGGCCGGATCCAGGGCCGGGCCGGATCGATCACCCAGCTACCGATCCTGACCATGCCCGAAAACGACAAGACCCACCCCATCCCCGATTTAACTGGCTATATCACCGAAGGCCAGATTATTTTAAGCCAGGAACTGCACCGCAAGGGGATCTATCCCCCTATCGACGTCCTGCCCTCTCTTTCCAGGCTGAAAGACAAAGGGATCGGGGAAGAACAGACCCGGGAGGATCATGCCGACAACATGAACCAGCTTTACGCCGCTTACGCCCGGGGCAAAGAAGCCAAGGAGCTGGCTGCCATCTTAGGGGAAGCGGCCCTTTCCGAGGCGGATAAGAAGTTCTCCAGGTTTGCCGATCAATTCGAAGACCGCTACGTGACCCAGGGCGAAGAAGAGGATCGCACCGTGATCGAAACCCTCGACCTGGGCTGGGAGCTTTTAGCCCACCTGCCGCGAATCGAACTGAAGCGGGTGCGCGATGAATTCCTGGAAAAGTATCTGCCCGAGCAGGAGTCCGGCCGGGAGGAGGATTAGATATCGGATGGAAATAAGAGTCAATCCCACCCGCATGGAGCTTAACCGCCTTAAAAAAAGGCTGACCATGGCCCAGCGGGGCCACAAACTGCTAAAAGACAAAAGAGACGAACTGATCCGCCAGTTTATGATCCTGGTCCGGAAGAACAAAGATCTGCGCGAACATATCGAGAAAGAGCTGACCGACGCTTTTGCCAAGTTCCTGCTGGCCCGGGCGGTCATGCCGGTTGAAAACCTTGAAGAAGCCCTGATGTATCCCACCAAGGTCCTGCGGCTGGATATCCACCGCCAGAACATTATGAGCGTCTATACGCCCCGCTTCGACTGGGTGGAAGAGCAATCCGGGGGGGCGGAAGAGAGCAGTATTTACCCCTACGGCTTTGTCGACACCTCCGCCGAACTGGATACTTCCATCGAAACCCTTTCCAAAATATTGCCCCAGCTGATGGAACTGGCCGAGGTGGAAAAGTCGGTCCAGCTGATGGCGGAAGAAATTGAAAAAACCCGCCGCCGGGTCAATGCCCTGGAACATGTCTTGATTCCCAGGCTCGAAGAAACGGTTAAGTATATTACCATGAAGCTCGATGAAAGCGAAAGGGGCGCCCTGACCCGCCTGATGAAGATTAAAGATGTGGTGCGGGCCAAGATGTAAGCGGAAGCAGGTCATAAGGTGGACTACTGGTTTCCGGCCGGCCCGGCAGCCCCCTGCCGGGACCGGATTGGAATAAGCGGGGGTTTTAGGCTCCCGCAGGCAGAGCTATGTATAATTATCCCGGCAACATCCACATTCACAGCCATCATTCCGACGGCACCGGCACCATTGAGCGGATCGCCGCAGAAGCCTCTGCCGCCGGCCTCGCTTTTATCATCATCTCGGACCACGATACCCTGGCCGGGCTGCCCGAAGAAGCGATCCGGCACGGCGTGGTGGTCCTGGTGGGGGCGGAAATTAACCGCCGCCACAGCCACTACCTGGCCCTGGACCTGAAAAGCCTGGTCCCCTCCAACGAAGAAAACCCCCAGCAGGTCATCGACCGGGTCAATGAAGCAGGCGGCTTCGGCTTTATCGCCCACCCCTTCGAAAAGGGCTCCCCCTACCTGGAAAAAGGCAAAGCCTATCCCTGGAAGACCTGGCCGGTATTCCGCTTTTCGGGGCTGGAATTATGGAATTATACCTCCCACTGGCGCGGCCGCCATCCCTCCCTCTTTAAAACCCTCTACTGGTTCTTTTTTAACCGCAAAGGGGCTATGGACAGCCCGCCCCGGGAACTGCTGGAGCTGTGGGACTGTTATAGCGGCGCCGGCCACCGGGTCAGCGTCATCGGCAGCAGCGACGCCCACGCCTCACTTTACAACCTCGGTCTGATCAAAGTGCCGGTCTTTACCTACCGCTATATATTTTCCACCATCACCACCTATATTACCCTGGCTGAAAAAATAAGCGGCGACTTCAAGACTGCCAAGAGGCAAATTTTAGAAGCCTTAAAGATTGGGCGCTGCTACCTTTCTTTCGACAGCTTCGCCGCGGGCCGTGATTTTTACTATTATGCAGAACAGGGCAGCGAGCGGTTTTTGATGGGCTCGGCCATGCCCTACCGGGGAAAGATCAGCCTGCACCTGCAGGCGCCCTTAGACCGCTCCCTCCTGCGCCTGCTAAAAAACGGCCGGGTTATAGAAGAAACCCCAGGCAGGGCCCTGGTCCACCGGCCCGATGGGCCGGGCGTTTACCGGGCCGAAGTTTATTACCGCCCCCGCTGGGGCCGGCCCCGGCCCTGGATCTACTCCAACCCCCTTTATATCGGGGAGCCTTGAGAATTTAGAGCCGTAAGAATGTAAGGAAAGGGTGAAAACCGGGCCACATTCTAGGTTGCAGTGAGCCTGGAGATGATATACTATAAAAGGCAGAAAAATAGTTGGCTAAATAGTATAACAGTGTTTTAACCGGCAAGTAGCGCTTATTGACGCTGCTTTTCCCGTCCTTTGTGCCGGTTTTGCAATCATCCTGGCCGCAGGATAATAATCTGACAAGGAGGTTACCTTATGCTAAAGATTGGCATTAACGGTTTTGGCCGTATTGGCAGGCTGACGATGCGTGCCGCCCTGGAGCAGGATAAAGTCATAGTAACCGCCATTAACGATCTTGCCGACAATACTTCTCTGGCCCATTTGCTTAAATACGACTCGGTCTACGGTATTTTAGATGCCGACGTCCAGACCGACGAGCAGGGTTTCCTGATCGACGGCGAGCAGGTGAAGGTATTTTCAGAAAGAGAACCGGCTAATATTCCCTGGAAAGAAGCCGGGGTCGACCTGGTGATTGAGGCTACGGGCTTGTTCCGCAAAAGGGATTCCGCCTCCGGCCATTTCAGCGCAGGGGCGGAACGGGTCGTCATCAGCGCCCCGGGGGAAGCCGACCTGGTGGTGGTGCTCGGCGTTAACGATCACCTTTATGATCCCGAGCAGCATTTTTTGATTTCTAATGCCTCCTGCACCACCAATGCCCTTGCCCTGCCGGTAAAAGTTCTCCATGAAAACTTCGGTTTAAAAAGAGGGCTGATGAACACCACCCACGCCTATACCAACGATCAGCAGCTGCTGGACTTCCCGCACACCGACCCGCGCCGGGCCCGGGCGGCGGCCCTGTCGCTGATCCCGACCACCACCGGCGCCGCCAAGACCGTGGGAGAAGTGATCCCCGAGCTCAAGGGCAAAATCGACGGCTTTGCGATCCGGGTCCCCACTCCCACCGTGTCCCTGGTTGACTTTGTAGCCGAACTGGAAAGGGAAACCACCGCCGACGCCATCAATGAAGCTTTTAAAAATGAAGCCGCCAGCTCGGATTACTTTGATTACAGCGATCAACCGCTGGTTTCGATAGATTACAAGGGCAACCCTTATTCTTCAGTTATCGACGGCCAGTCTACCATGGTGATCGGAGGCAACATGGTCCGGGTCCTGGCCTGGTACGACAATGAATGGGCTTATTCCTGCCGGCTGGTCGACCTGGCAGCAATAATTGCTTCAAGATAGGAAGGTCCTGCCGATGATTGATTTAAAAAAACGCAGCGGCCTGCCCCTGTCCTGGGATTCCAAACAGGAGCAGCTGGGCTTTAGCGAAGGGATGGCCGCTGAAAACGGAGCCCCCGAGGTGCGCCGCCGTATTGATATGCAGGAAGTCTTATACGATGATCAGGCTGAAGAACTGGACAGGCTCTACTATATGTACCGGGGAGTAGCCCTGGTCAAAGATCTGCCTGCCATCAAGAAAGCCGGCCTGCGCTACGATATCACGGCCATTCGTCCGGGTACTATCAGCGGCGAATACGTTAAAACCGCCGGCCACTACCACCCTCCCAAAGAAGGGACCGGCCTGACCTGGCCCGAGATCTATGAAGTGCTCCACGGGCGGGCCCACTATCTTTTGCAGAAACCGGCTTCCGATCAGCCCGGGAAGCTGGAAGAGGTATATTTAATCGCCGCCAAGCCGGGCGATAAAGTCCTGATCCCGCCCCGGTTCGGACATATCACCATCAACCCGGGGAAAGACTTTTTAATCATGAGCAACTGGGTGGCGGACGGTTTTTCATCCCTTTACGAACCGTTCCGGCAGATGAAAGGCGGGGCCTATTTTGAACTGAAAGGAAACAAGGCGCCTGAATTTATTACCAACCCCAACTACAGTAAAGTGCCCCCGCTGAAGCGCTGCTCGGTCATTCCGGTCGAAGAATTCTCCCTGATTACCGGGCTTCCTTTTTACAGTGTCTTCCGGGAAAACCACAGCGCCTTCCGGTATTTAACCCACCCAGAAGAATATACCAAGATTTTCGAGGCTTACCGCGAGGAACTGGGCGCTTCCTGAGGAAGCGTGCTAAAATATGGCCGAATTTAATAATCCTGGAAAGGCCCTGGCCGAAACAACAGGGCTTTTTCCATTCTTGGTCACCGGTGATGACTTATTTTAAGCACAGTGATATAATGTTTGCTATTAAAACCCGGAGGTGGTCAGCTGTTGAAAGTTAATCGCAGCATTGAAGAAATCAATGAAAAAATCAAAACCGGAAAAGCGGTTGTCTTTACCGCTGAAGAAATAATCGAAGTGGTTGAAGAAAAAGGGCTGGAAAGAGCCGCTGCTGAGGTGGACGTGGTAACCACGGGGACTTTCGGCCCCATGTGCTCCTCCGGGGTCTTTTTGAACGTGGGCCATCCCACCCCGCGCATGAAACTGAACGACGCTTATTTAAACAGCGTTCCCGCCTACGCCGGGATTGCCGCCGTCGACCTTTACCTGGGGGCGACAGCCCTGCCGCCCAGCGATCCGGCCAACCGCAATTACCCCGGTGATTTTATCTACGGCGGCGGGCACGTGATCGAAGACCTGGTGGCCGGCAAAGCAATTAGGCTGGAGGCGACCGCCTACGGGACCGACTGCTATCCCCTCAAAAAAATCGATACCAGCTTCCGCTTGGCAGAAATTAACGAAGCCACCCTCTTTAACCCCCGCAACGCTTATCAGAACTACAACGTGGCCGTGAACCTGGGCCCTAAAACAATCTATACCTACATGGGCGTGCTGAAGATGAATATGGGTAACGCCAACTACAGTTCAGCGGGCCAGTTAAGCCCCCTGTTCAATGATCCCCTGTTGAAAACGATCGGCCTGGGGACGCGCATCTTCCTGGGCGGCGGGATCGGCTACGTATCCTGGCACGGCACCCAGCACAATCCCTCGGCAGCCAGGGCGGAAAACGATACTCCCCTGCAGCCGGCGGCGACCCTGGCCCTGGTCGGCGATTTAAAGCAGATGGAGCCCCGCTGGCTGAGGGGGCTGAGCTTCCTGGGCTACGGCGCGACCCTGCAGGTGGGCGTGGGGGTGCCTATCCCAATCCTGAATGAAGAAATGATGGCTTACTGCGCCGTGCGCGATGAAGATCTGCAAGCGCCGGTAGTCGATTACAACCGGGCCTACCCTTATAAAGAAGGGGGCGAACTGGTCCGGGTCAGCTATGCCGAGCTAAAAAGCGGATCCATTACCGTCAAGGGGCAGAAAGTGCCCACCGCCTCGCTTTCCAGCTATGCCGGAGCCCGTGAAATCGCCGCCGGCCTCAAGGAATGGATCGAGGCGGGCCGCTTTACCCTGACCGTTCCTTCGGCGCCACTGCCTTCTGTTGAAGCGGGGATCAAGCTGAACGCCCTGCCCCAGAGAGATCCGGAAGACCGGGAGGTTAAATAATGATCAAGCAAAAAATAGTGCTCCGCTTTCCGCCCCACCTGGTAGAAAAACCGACCATCTACCACCTGATCAAGGACTATGACCTGATGGTCAATATCCTGCGGGCCGATATCAACCCCAAAAAAGAAGGGCGCCTGATGATGGAGCTCAGCGGCAGTGAAACCAACTACCAGCGGGCCCTGGAATGGCTCCGGGAACTGGGCCTGCACATCATGGGCCTGGAACAGCAGATTATCTGGCGCGCCGAGCGCTGCACCCACTGCGGGGCCTGTACCGTAATTTGCCCCACCGAAGCCCTGGCTTTCAACCGCCCCGAAATGACCGTCAGCTTTGATGAATACAAGTGCGTGGTCTGCGAACTGTGCCTGCGGGCCTGTCCGGCCCGGGCCATGGAAACCCTGGTCGACAACGCCAATTCCAAATGAGCAGGCGGGTTTACAGGAACGACGCCGCCGGTTTAAGGCTGACTTCTTTTGCGGTAAAAGTCAAAGAAACCGACCTCTGGATTGCCGTCAGCAGCGAAGCCTGCAGTGAAGATCTGCCCTCCCGGGTCGAACAGCTGGTTTTAACAGCGCGGCCTCCTGGACCGCTACCTGGCCGAAAACCCCGCCTACAGTTCGGCCCTTGAGCCCTGCCTGCCGGCAGGAAACCCGCCCGAAATATTCCGGGCCATGGCCGCTGCGGCCAACCGGGCCGGCGTCGGTCCCATGGCGGCCGTGGCCGGGGCCTTTGCCGAGACGGTGGGCCGCTACCTGGAAGAAACTGCGCCGGAAGTGGTGGTCGAAAATGGCGGCGATATCTATATCAAGGCCTTAGCCCCGCTCACTGTGGGCCTTTATGCCGGGAATTCGCCCCTGAGCGGAAAACTGGCCCTTAAGATTAAGCCCGATCAGAGCCCGCTCGGGGTTTGCACCTCTTCGGGGACCGTCGGCCCTTCCTTCAGTTTTGGCCGGGCCGAGGCAGCGGTGGCCCTCTCAGCATCGCCCCCCCTGGCCGATGCCGTCGCCACCGGGATAGGCAACCGGATCAAAGCAGCCTCCGACCTGGAGCCGGCCCTCGAATATGCCCGCAGCATTGAGGGAATCAGCGGGGCCCTGGCCGTTTGCGGAGGCCGGGTCGCAGCCTGGGGCGAGGTTGAACTGGTCAGAACCGGTTGAACAGAGCATTAATGTGCGCTATAATATTGATGCCACGGGCCGGCATAGCTCAATTGGTAGAGCAGCTGAATCGTAATCAGCATGTTGGGGGTTCAAGTCCTCTTGCCGGCTCCAAGAAAAACCCTTATTCTATAAGGGTTTTTCCATTTTCGCAGACATGTTAATAATTAACAGCGGTGTTTTAGTGCCCGGGAGATTCCTACAGGGCTTCGCCCTTCCAGAATCTCCCTTTAGGGGTTTGATAACCCTGTAAATATTTCCAGTTACGAAAAGGATAGCGGGACAAATCTGCGGGGCTTTATTTCATTTACTACTTTAGACTTTCAAACTTGCATGGTTATTATAGCATAATTAATGTCCTCAATAATTGCTTGCAAATTATAGCAGTAGTAAGTACAATATAAGAGAGGTGATAAAAATGTATGATCCAAATAAAAGTGATAAAGTAAGGTATACGGCAGTGCTACCCGTGGAGCATGTGAAAGAATTAAAAGAGTTGGTCCAGGAGGCGCAGATACCATCGGTTAATAAGGGCATACGAATGGCCGTAGAAGATTATATCAAAGCACAAAAAAAGCTAATATATGAGAAGAAGATGCGGGAAGCAGCAAAAGACGAAGCATATCTGAACAGGATAGCTCATGCTCAGGATGATTTTGCATTGATTGATAAAGAGGAAATGTCATCATGGTGAATAAGTGGGATATTTATTATTGCAGCCTTGATCCTGTAAAAGGTTCAGAGCAACGAGGTTTCAGACCGGTGTTGGTCGTCTCAAATGATGCTGTTAACCATTCAATCCCAGTTTCAACAATTTTGCCTTTTTCTTCGGTTAAAGAAGGTGAAAATATTTATCCAACGGAAATATTAATCCCAGCGGAAGTTTCTGGATTAGAAAAAGACTCAGTTGCGATGATTCAGCAAATAAGAACCCTATCACATCAACGGTTGGTCCAGTTGATTAATCGTCTTGAAAACCGAAATTACCGCGATAAAGTTCTGGATGCGCTTAGAGAGTACTTTGAATTCTAATTTTAACGGCAGGTTTAAGCTGGAGTTACAATAGAATTATAGGGCAACAATCAGTTTGCGAAAGTTAGGTTTAAACTTGTACCGTGCTTATTATAAAAAGTTAATCTTTGTCGATCCCGATGAATTTGACAAGATGGAACAAGTGTTATCCATCGCTGGGGGCTACTGCAGCGATTATCCCCGGGATGAAGCGATTAATACATATATTGCGGAATTCCCCAACGGATACGAGGCTGATATTGAGGTTATCAACAGTGTTCCACCCCGTGTCAAAGCCACTTTATATCAATCGGTAGAAGAAGATGGTGAAACAATTTTGTATGAAGCAGACGAATTTCCCGATACCAAAAGTCTTAAGGGCGAATACAAATTCGAACACGACAACATCATTTATATCGTTTTTGTAAACAGAAGCCGCTTTTTGGACCGGCTGCGGACAAAAATCTAGGCCCTTTTCGAAGGCCCAGTCCCACCGCTAAACCCGGGCATTCCCGGCGGCACTCCCTCAGGGTAGGAAGCTTAGCCCATATTTCGCAGGTAGGGCCAATTAAATTAAGTGCAGCAATAACATTAAATATTTGTAGATGCCGAAGAAGCACTAACAGAGATCTATGAAAGCTGGATCGAAGGCGAAAGCGAGGCATACGCACAAGAAAGGGAGGGTTTAATCGAGAAAGCCGATACAGAATCTTTAAAAATATTTCAGGTAGCCTTTTACGATGAACGCGATCAGCAGATGACAGACCGCATCGAGGAATTACTCCACGATCAAACTGGCCATACTTACTTCATAACCGTAGGTTCCATGCACCTGGTCGGCGATAACAGTATTGTAGATCGTTTAGAAAGAAGGGGCTACGAGGTGGAGTGCATGTACTAGAAACCTCTAAGAGCGTTCATAGAAAAAGTATCTGGTTTTCTAATAAAATTGCTCAAAAAGAGGGCATTATTGATTTGACTTGAATTTAGGAACAACATAGTTTTTCTACACAAAAAAAGGAACCAGGGGGGCTTGTAATAGGTGGCAAGCCACAAGGCTAAATTAGCGCAGGAAACCGCCTAATTTAGGCAGGAGGGAATTACATGCCTAACAGTGAAGGATCAGCAAACCGCAAGGCCAAGTTAATGCAGGACATCGGGCTTCAGCACAAAAAATCTTAGGGGAAGTGGCAGGGTTAAACATTACGAAGGAGCTTTCAATCTGATATGGAGTCTAGATTAAACAAGGAATTAAATGCATGTATGGCTAAGACTATTGTACAATGTTTTTTGGGCCCTTAATTCTGAAGTCCTGCGTAAATTTGGCAGGAATATTTTTAGAGATCCCGGAAACTCCGATCTAGACTGAATTTGTAAGAGGTCATTTTGAAATCCAATTTTTATGGCACCAGATTGTTTTTATAATAATAGCAGCACTTTAAACTAATTTACGACAGGAGGATTTGTTATGGATTATTTACCGCAAATTTATAGAATTATTACACCTGTATTGGTGCTATTATTTCTTGTAGTTATTGTGTATATAGGCAGGCGGATTAAAAAGAAATAACCAGGATTAAAATATAATTGAGCTTTGGAATGTAGGAAATAAGGGTTTGCCGCTCATCATCCAGGATTGCCCTGCAATCTTAAATCGTGCTATTATTGCTGCGATGGCAAGGACAATTCCTGCCTGCAAAAATATAAAGCGTTGCTTTAATAAATCGAAAAGAGGCTTACAGCTATGTCTAAACAGCAAAGCGCTTCCAGCAGCTCCGGTTCGGCGCTGCACTCAATTATGGGCGCCATTCTTAAACCTCCCCTTAAAGCAATGAGCAGAAAAAGGTTGCCCAAAATTGATGGCACAATTGAGCTCGAGGGTTTGATTGAAATGGTTGAGGTCTTTCGGGATCGCTATGGCAGGCCCTATATTTATGCCCGGAACGATCAGGATCTTTATTTCGCCCAGGGTTTTATTCATGCCCAGGATAGACTGTGGCAGATGGAACTAAACCGCAGGGCCGCAAGAGGCAGGTTAAGCGAAGTATTTGGCCCCGATGCTCTCGATACTGATCGGATGGCCCGTACTTTCGGCTTTGAACGCCTGGGCATGGAAAGCTTCAACACTTTTTCCGATGCAATGAAAGATCAAATCGATGCTTATCTGGGTGGGGTCAATGCCTTTCTTAACGATCGCGCAACCAGGCTGCCCCTGGAATTTTCATTGGCCGGCTTCAAGCCCGAGCTTTATAATCGTGCAGATGGCATGGCTTTTGCGATACTTGTATCATGGCAGTTAAGCCATGCCTGGCAGAGCGAGCTGCTTCGTTACAGGCTCTACAGCTTAATCGGTGAAGAACTGGCCCGGGAGTGGGAAATTCATTATCCCGGTCACGACACCGCCATTCTGCCGGATGGGATAGATTTTAACGCTGTTGACCTGCAGGGTTCGCTTAAAAAAATGAACGGACCCTATCTTAAGCAGGGAAAAGGCTCTAATTCAATCGTTGTTTCCGGAAAACATACCCAATCAGGTAAGCCGATCATGGCCAACGACATTCACCTGGCCCTATCTGCTCCCAGTATCTGGTATGAGAACATCCTGGTTAACACGACGGAAAACAGGTGTGTGCGGGGCGTCAGTTTTCCAGGGTTGCCTCTGGTGATTAACGGCTCCAATAATAACTTTGCCTGGGGTATAACCCTGGCTTATACCGATGCTGCCGATACCTATATCGAAAAGATCGATCCCGAAAAAAACAGCTATGAATACAGAGGCGAGCAGAAGCCACTGACCGTAATAGAGGAAACCATTAAAATCAAAGGGCAACCGGACCACGCAGAAACGATCCGCCTGACCCACCGGGGCCCGCTGGTAAATGAAATTCTCGAAACGGGCGCAACGGCGATTTCTGTCCAGGATATGGCTTTAAAGCCGATCCAGACCATTGAAGGTTTCAGGCTTTTGAACGAGGGCCGGTCATGGAACGACTTTGTAGAGGCCATGAAAAGATTTACCGCTCCGCAGTTAAATATCGTATACATGGACAGGGAAGACAACATCGGCTACTGGTGTACGGGATTAACACCGGTTCGCAGTGCCAACCACACCGGCATGGTTCCGGTCCCGGGATGGACTGATCAGTACGACTGGCAGGGCTATGTTCCCTTCGAAAAGATGCCTCACGCCTATAACCCGTCCTGCGGATATATAATCACGGCTAATAATAAGATAATTAAGGACGATTATCCTTATTTCCTGGGAAATATGTGGATGAACGGCTACAGGGCCAAACGCGTTGAAGACTTACTCATGGAAAAGACCGCTTCTGGATCTGAGGTGACCGCCGAAGACCTCAATGACTGGTTTAGGGACGTCTACTGCATCCCGGCAGTCGAATACCGTGAGCTTATTCGCCCTATCCTGACCTCCGGCGATTTCGTGCAAATCTTTTCTGACGGGGAGAAAAAGGGTCTTGAGCTCTTCCTGGAATGGGACGGTAAAATGGAGACCGATTCAGTCGGAGCCTCGGTTTACGAGGTAAGCAGGTATTTCATGGTTAAGACCCTGCTTGAGGAAAAACTAAACCCCGCTTATATTCGCGATCTGCTGGGACAGGGATTTCACCCCGTCCTCTTACCTGCAAATGAGTATTACGGGCATGATACGACCGCCCTGTTAAGGATTCTTAACAATGAAAACTCGGCCTGGCTCAAACTGGTTGGTGGCAAAGAAAAACTTGTCCTTACGGCTTTTCGAAAGGCTTTTGCCTGGCTTTCTGAGGCGATTTCTAAGTCTCCCTTTGATTGGCAGTGGGGCAAAATTCACATTGCCCGCTTTCCCCATGCTTTTGACATCAAACCGCCGCTCGCTCAGATCTTCAATCCGCCCGGCCCGCCCATTTCCGGCAACACCGACACGCCATACCAAACCGCATACTGCGCCGATAACCCTTTTGATAATAATATTTGGAGCATCTCTTACCGTCTGAATATTGATGGGGCCGATTTTGCCCGAACTCAAGCTATCACTTCCCTGGGTCAATCCGGCCATCTTGGCAGTAAACACTACAACGATCTGACAACCGACTGGCTGGCCGGTAAATACCACCAGTATCATTCAAGGGACTTTATAGAAAAGAATGCCGAGGGCAAACTGCTCCTGGCTCCCAAAAGATAAAGCAAACATTTTGCCNCCTGTCCTGCTGACAGCTGCTAATAAGGCAGCTTATCAAAAAAGGTTTAAGATATTCCTTTTCTCTTCTCGTTTGATTATTTGGTTGTTGCGGTATGGGCAAAATAAATCGCTTTCATAGCCCTGATCCTGACCGGGATCAATCCTCGGGGTCGAATAATCCGCTGCTTAAATATCTTTCACCGGTGCTGGCTAAGATGACAACGATCAGCTTTCCTTTGTTTTCCGGCCTGGATGCAACCTGCAGGGCAGCATAAACAGCAGCGCCGGAAGAGATGCCCACAAATATGCCTTCTTCTTTGGCCAGGCGGCGGGCTGTGGCGGCGGAGTCATCATCATCGACCGGCACGATTTCGTCGATCAGAGCTAGATCCAGCACTTGTGGGATAAATCCGGCCCCGATACCCTGAATTTTATGGGGCCCTTTTTTGCCCCCCGAAAGGACCGGCGACCGGACCGGCTCAACGGCGACGGCTTTAAAGCCGGGCTTCTTTTGTTTTATAACCTGGGTTATACCGGTAATGGTCCCTCCGGTTCCTACCCCTGCTACCAGGATATCTACCTGGCCGCCGGTATCGTTCCAGATCTCAAGGGCGGTTGTTTCGCGGTGTACAGCCGGATTGGCAGGGTTATTAAACTGCTGGGGCATGAAGTAATGTTTTCCCTGGCTCACTATTTCTTCCGCCTTTTTAACAGCCCCGGGCATGCCTTCGGAACCCGGGGTCAGAATCAATTCTGCCCCCAGTGCCTTCAGCAGCTGCCGCCGCTCTATTGACATTGTATCGGGCATGGTGAGGATCAGGCGGTAACCCCTGGCGGCGCAGATAAAGGCCAGGCCGATTCCGGTATTACCACTTGTCGGTTCGACAAGTACAGTTTCAGAGCTGATCTGACCCGTCTTTTCTGCTTCATTAATCATGCTGAGGGCGATCCGGTCCTTTACGCTGCCGAGGGGGTTATGGGACTCAAGTTTAACGGCCACTGTTGCCCCCAATCCTGCTGTTAACTTGTTTAGCTTGACCAGCGGGGTATTCCCCACCGTTTTTGTGATATCATCATAGATCTTTGCCAACTTGGTTAACTCCTTTGATTAGATATAATATAAATTTGCACTGGATTCTTTTTCAGCCGCCCGGTTGATCAGGTCTTTTAAATTCAATGTATCCAGGTAGCTGCTGCACCGCTCGTAAAGCTCAGACCAGATCTCCTGGGTTACACAAACTTCAGAACGCCTGCACAATGCAGGATCGGCAGTGCAGTCAACCAGGCAGCCTGTGTCTTCGAACAGCTCATAGAGTCTTTTTAAAGTAATTTCTGAAGGATCTAAAGCCAGCTGATAGCCGCCCCGGGCTCCCCTTACTGAGCGGATCATCCCGGAGGTTTGAAGCATAGAAAATAATGTTTCTAAGTATTTCGGTGAAATTTCCTGCCTCTTGGCAATCTCTTTAATGCTTACCGGCTTTTCAGAGGCATGGATAGCCAGATCGAGCATAGCCCTGGTGCCGTAACGAAACTTGGTGGTTAATTTCAAAATACATACCTCTATTCCTATGGGAATTATATGAATTATAGCAGGCTAGTAATTGAATGTCAAATGTTTTTTTACCCGCAGTAATATTATAAATGAGTGATCGCGGGTGGTTGATATGTTGTTATTGTTTTGCTAAAATAAGCTATATTGCAATATTGTAGCCGGCTTCTTCAGGCATCTGATTCTACTATTGGCTTCATTAAACCGATTAATTTAAAAGGACACCTGTAAATCTACTCCAACTAACCAGGTTTGGCTTATCAGCAGATCACATTTTTAAAAAGGTTATAGTGCTGTAATAATTGTCCCGGGAAGCTTTAAGTTTGTAAAACCAGGTTTATTGGCTGCTTATAATTTTAAGTAACACCCTGCGGGAGCAGGCAGGAGGGTTGATAATGGCATCGACATTGTTTTTTATATGCGGGTTTTTCTATATCATCAGGCAAAACCTCTACAACGAAATAATGTCCATGGAAAAAGAGCGCCCTGAGCCAGAAAGAAAGTATCCAAAGGAAACAGCAGCTGATCAATACGATCATCATAAAAACAGGAGTCCAAGATAAAGCTCTAGATAATGCAAATCAACAAAGATCTGTTTGTGCTCTTTGATGGTGCCCGGGCCGGTCAAGGGTTCCGGGATAAGGAGCGGTGAAAAATGTCTATGGCGATTATGGGAGCAGGGTCTACGGGAACCATCATGGGGGCCATATTGAGCAGTAAAAATATGGACGTTACTTTGATAGATATCCATAGAGAGCATGTTAAGGTGCTGCAGCAAAAAGGGGCCACCGTTACCGGGGCATTAGAATTAAGCCATATCCCGGTCAGGGCCATTACCCCTGAAGAAATGAGCGGTTCCTTTGAGATGGTCTTTTACCTTGTGAAACAGCCTTTAAACGAGATCGCCCTGCCCCAGCTCCTGCCCCATTTAAGCCCGGACAGCGTTGTCTGCACCTTACAAAACGGGATCCCGGAAGAAGTGGTAGCTTCTTACGTGGGCCGGGATCGCACCATCGGCGTAACCGTGGGCTGGGGCGCCACCTGGCTAAAACCGGGAATATCTATGCTTACCACCGGCCAGAACAGAATGCCCTTTGGGATCGGCGAACTGGACGGCACCATCAAAGAGAGAACCCAGCGGGTGGCA
>SL_8KL_010_SEDDRAFT_10000161_pt1 | contig 55279 bp, 71 predicted proteins | sample SodLakKL_010_SED_4_FD_11160 | JGI IMG/M metagenome (IMG submission 11160)
GAAAAGTGGATGAGAAGTAAGAAAAAAAGTGGTACTGCAAAGAAAAACTGGGTTAATAGAAAAGAAAAAAGCAGGATTTTTAATATGAATCCAGATGCTTTGGATCAGTCCGATGAAGGCAACGAAAAACAAAGGTCACCGGAAAACGACGAAGATAATTCCAGTGGTAAAGAAGTGGGTGAACAAATAGAGGAACTTTTCCCTGATTCTGACGAACAGTCAACAGACGACGAAAAAACACCGACCCCACTTCCTTCCAGTTCTGAAAGCAAGGAAGACGAAAAAGAGAATAAAAGTGATTGGGAGAAGTTTAAGGAGATGCCAGAACAGGAGGAGGAGCCCACTCCTCCACCCGAAGAACAACGAGATAAAGAGGATGAGTATCGTGTAGAACAGGGCCCGACTCCACTAGAGCCGCCAGAACAGGGCCCGATTCCACTAGAGCCGCGAGAGAAACACCCCGGCGAAAACGCAACGGAGGAAGAGTGGCAAGAGAAGTATCAAGAGCATCAGGAGAGGGAGGAACCAGAAGACGAAGACAAAGAAGACAAGAAAGACAAAGAAGAAGACGGGGACAGGTGTAAGCTATGTGGTACTCCAATCAACGCAGATCACCCAAATCATTTTCCACCCCATGAGATAACCGACGGGTATGTTATATGTGATGTGTGTCATGATCAAAAGTTCGGCGATAGTTCGAGTCGTCTTTCCGGTGCGTTCGGAATCAAGGGTCCCATTCCACTTGGTTTGGCGGTTGTAGCTTCTCTGGTTGTATTTTTTGGCGTTATGACCTTTGCACCGAGTATACCTGGAATGGTACTGGCAACCGGTTTGATGTGCCTGGCGTTTGAGCAGGCATTCGATTCAGAAGGAAAGATGGGATATATACACGGATCCCTTCGTTTTCTTGGTCTTTCACTGGTTTCCTTTGCACTGATACCAGTTTTCATGGGAAGGCCAGTGCTTAATATGATACCTCTTGTCATTGCCATCGCGGGTATGCTCATTACAGTCAACTCTCCACAGGCAGGTTACGGAGGAGAGTACGAAAGATCCCTCAGTGTAGGTAGAACCGTGATGGGTGCAGTCGCTTCGATTATATTTATCGTCACCTTCCTTGATCCTCTCATGGGAGTTACATGGATGATGTTAGTTTCTTTCTCAGCACTTGCACTTGCATACTTCGTGTCTTTCCCGGATGCTCTTAAGGTAGGTGATGCAAAACCTCTTATACAGGAGATAAGGGATGCCTACAAGGAGGAGGAGGAACACTACACCGATGCAGCTAACAAAAGGATGGACCTTGCTGAAGGAGTAATTGCTGCAATAGCTACCCAGGGTGCTTCGGAGGCCGCTGGCGGTGGTCAAACGGCACAGACTGCGCAGTCTATTCACGAGGACCACAAGGAAGCTCGTAAGGCAAGAAAAAGGGCATTCAAGTATATAATATTAGTTTTTGTTATACTTTCCTTTGGATTCCTTGGTGTATACTATGCTTTTGGTCTTTTCGAGTATCTCGATATACCCATATGGGGAATCCTCGGAGTCTGTGGTGGTGGGATTGCATCACTCTATAACCTGCTCTCCGGAAGAAAGGAGAATATGTGGTTCGGCGCCCTTGTTTTCATTGGGATAGTATTTGGCGTTGCGTCACTCACGGGTCAGCCCTTCGCGATATTTGGATTCGTGTTGATAATACTACTGTCCTGTATAATCGTGACGCCCGAACCAAGCGTGAGACCCATAATAGGCGTTCCGGTTCTTTTCATGGCCCTTATGATTGCGACCACCGCCTATCCCCAGGTCATGGGTGAGGCTGTCTTTGGTAACTGGTGGCCTGCCGTGAACCAGAGGATAGAAGCTGTTCAGGATGTAGTTGCTCCTGCAACGATGGGCTTTTACGATGTTCAGGACACCCTCGGAACCGGATGGACATGCCTTATCTCACCCGAAGAGTGTTATCAGATGTTCCGGCCTGATACAGAGGTCGAGAAATCTTACGTAGCCCTGGCTATAACCAGACCGGAGCCCCTCGGTGTTGGTACCATAAGGGAGCCACTTGCTTCGGGAAACGGTGCCGAGTTCGAGTACCAGTTCCATGCAAGCAATGAACTGACATACGAAGATGTGGAATCACCGCCTACGATAGAAGATATAACCTTCAGTTCCCTCCAGATGTATGACTCTTCGTCCAGGGAGTTTACGAGAAAGGGTCCTGTCCGCAAGGACATACCTAGCTACAGCCGTTTTGAGGCAGGGTGTCCAGATGATAAGGTAGAGTCTGGTACCGGAGAACGTGGTGATGTATGCGAAGGACTGGATCTTAGTCCCGGCGAAGAGAGGACGTTTTTGGTAAGACATTACGACTTTGCAGAAGACGTTTCCCCTGGAAACTATCTGAGATACGGTGTGACAGCCGAGTACACCGTGGATACACACGCAGATCTTGATATAGAGATAGTCAGCAGGGATAGTTACAGGGATCTATCAAGACAGGACTTCTATGAGCCTTCATCGAGGTTCGAATGGGGTCCGGTCTCCGTTGGCCTCGGTGTTTCCAGACAACAGCCCATAAGAGAAGGAGATACACAGCCACTCTTCTTCCCGGTTACAAACAGGGGACAGGGATATCTGAAGGGCATAGAGAGTCTGGAAATATTGCTGGATGGAGAACCCCTTGGGGATTGTTCCGGGGATATAAAGGAGTTTTTGAACGATGAGATCAACAGGACCAAGGACCAACAGCAGGAAGATATACCCTCCGGTGAAAGGCTTGGACTCGAGTCGGGTGAAACGATAGATGCCGTCTGTACGATAGATGGAAGTAAGTTTAAGATAGACGAAGGACCTGATAGGGAGATTGGGCTTGTGGTTGATATAGATTACACCTACGAGGCGAGCAGCGTTGGCACCGTGGAGAACATCTACGCCTGTGCCAACGATGATCACTGTCAAGAAGACGAATACTGTGATACGAGTGTTTGGGAATGTATGCCAGAGTAGGTTCAGACACAACCGAAGAAAACATTTATATTAAACGGGAACGTAAAAAGACATAGTGATCGGATGAAAAAGGTTTTAATCCCAATTTTTATAGCAATCCTAGTTGTCTTTGTATCTGGTTGCATCGAGAATGGTGGTGGATGGATGGGCATAGGTGCAGAACAGGAAGATGCCCCTGATGATATACTTGATATAACAAGGTTCAGTGTCATACCTGATCCTCCTATAGATGCTGGGAATGACTTCGAGCTTTCATTTCTTTTAAGGAACCTCCACCATGATCTTAACCTGGATGCGGAAGGAGTTGAACTGAAGCTTTATGATGATGGTAGGTGTGACCGTTATGACGGAGACGATATAGATGGAGATACCATATACGGTGGTGCAGAAAGGGAGATTCGTTGGGATTTCAAAACACCCGATTCTGATGATATAGGAAGGATGCCTACCGAGTGTAGTATACGCTTCATGTTGGGCCATGAGTTTGATGCGTCTACAACCCATGATGTAAATATAATCAGCCGTGAACACGTAGAGGAACTGGATAGGAGGGGAGAAGGGGTAACAGTCTCACCAAGGGAAAGTAGATCACACGGACCCATCAAGATACATGTTAACTTCTGGAGAGGTCAGCCTTTCTTGGATGGCGATGAAGTTGGCTTTGGTGTGCAGATATACAACCGGGGCGATGGTGCGATTGATGTTGATAGAACGGACATGAGTGACAGTGGTATATCAATAGAGTATGATGGCCAACCTGTGGACTGTGAGTGGCCGGAGGACGAGCTGTACTTCATAGATGACAGAACCCCTGAGATAAGATGCACCATTGATGCAGAACTCGAGGGAGATGGGCCACTTGAGGAGAAGTCGGTCTCCGTGGAGATAGAGGAATACTTTTACACGATGCATTTCGAAGAAAGGGTCCCCGTGGCACCAAGGTAGATAGGACCTATGGGGTAGTAAAATGAAAAAGATATATCTTACCGTCCTTTTTTTGTTCTCAGTTACTTTGGTTTCTGGCTGTATTGATGCAGATGGAGGCATGGCCGGATTTATGGGTGTCGGTGAATCTGATACTATAGCTATTGAAATGGTTTCTGTGGGTGTCGATCCAGTTACACGTAGGATTGAATCCGGCAGGGACATCAGAGTTTTTTTCGATATTGAAAATGAGGGTAATACCACAGTTGAGGACGTTGATTTTAGTATAACAGACCACCCAAACTTTGTGGTGGCGAACACAGAGAAAAGTCTAGGCAATCTTGATCCAGATGCCATAGAAAGCTGGGACTGGGTTTTCGAGGCCGATGAAGGGGTACGGAGCCCGAGAAACTCAGACATAAGGCACAGGCTTAGTTATGATTCGACTGCCTATACCGAGCATTCGTTTGTTGCTGTATCAGAGGAGGAGTATATGGAAAGGTTAGAGGAAGGGATGGGTGATATTGTTGACCACAGGTACAACAAAAAGGAAACTCCTGTCGATATAGTTATAAGCTTTTCTGAAACCCAGCCGGTCGTGGAGGAAGATGAGTTTCTATTTGAGTTCAAGTTCGAAGATGCCGGGGATGGTTTTCCACAGGGAATGAAACTGGACAAGGGTGCCGTTGAAATCGAATACCCTGACTTTATATCTCCTGTAGGTGACTGCCACGGCAGGATGAGCATGGGTCAAACCGTGGAGTTGGTTGAGGACCTTTATTTCCATGGAGACAGTACATCATGGACCTCATGCCGTTTCGAGGTAGACAGTATAGATAGACTGGACGAAGGAGTGTTCACCATAACTGCAGACTACACGTATGTCAAGGACGATTATTTTACCCTGGTAGTCGAGCCATAGACGGCTTCAGCACCCGATTTTCCCTGTAAAGCTTTATAAATGCTAATTACGTAGTTTAGTCTGAGGTAGTAATATGCTTTCGTTTAAAAAAGAGCTTGTGATCATTCTGATTACGGTTTCGCTGGTTTTTGCCTCTGGATGTATAGAGTTCGGGGAAGATGAAGAACCAGCAGCATACGGACTCACCATAGAAACACTTGAAGCAATTCCAAGTCAAGTTTTCTCAGGAGATACATTTGAACTGGTGCTCGATGTACGTAATCTTGGTGGCGTGGAAGCAAGAGAAATCGAGCCAGAGCTATATACAGCAGGTGGTGCATCAACAACAGATGATTTTACACCATCCAGCGTAGGGTCTCTTAACCCACCTACAGCGGATTTCGAAGGCGAGGGAGCTTCCTTCAGTCTTGACATGTCTGCACCGACTTTGAGTGTTTCTGATGAGACTGTGAGACCTGAGGTCAGGGTGCCTTACAAGTACAAGACAGAATCAAGGATTTTAATCCCCGTTTTACACGAAGAGGAGTACAGGGCCATAGAAGGTACCGATGAAACTGTTCCTCGGATAGAAAAGGCAAGGGTGACAGATGGTCCATTTACGGTTGATATAACAGGACCAAACCCAGGAAGAGTAGGAGATGGTGACATTGAGGTTCCATTTACAGTGAGTGGAAGTAACATAGGAGGAGGAACCGCATATCTTGAAAGTGGTCACCCAAGTCCCGGGACAGATGATCTGAACAGGATAGACATAGATGTTGACATAGACCACGATGATTTCGACATGTCAGAGGATGCCTGTGACGAGTCTTCCATAAGACTGAGAAAAGACGGCTCTTTCCACATCTCATGTACAATGAGCTTTGACGGAGACATCGATGACGTTACCTTTGAAGAGGTTCCGGTTTCACTGACACTTGACTATGGTTACAGGATCAGACAGAGAACCAGTGCATACGTTAGACGGGATTAGAATACCCCCATCTTATTTTTAACTGCTTTAGCAGTTGCTATGCGGTTAAAATGGTGGGTCCGGCAGGATTTGAACCTGCGATCTTCGCCACGTCAAGGCGACGTCATAGCCACTAGACTACGGACCCTTTTTAAATAGCACCACGTAACTCATCTCGTCGTTCGGATCCCCCACCAGTCCTTCCTTCAGCTCCTTTAGATCGAACAGTGATTTAACTCTCTGTGCCCTTTCTTTAAAGTTTCTTTCGTTGCAGTGCGTGGATATGAGAGCAAATCCACCGTCCTTTATAACCCTTTCTATTTCACCTGGATTTTTCAACAGGTGTATTGTATCAAAGGATATCACCATGTCGAAGCTAGAGCTTTTGAAGGGCATGTAGTCTCCGTCGCCGACTATAAATTTAACACCCTCTGTTGCCATGTCTGTTCTTTCCACATCCAGGCCAACTACTTCGGCATCTATTCCTCTTTCGTGTAGTTTTTTCTCAAACCACCCCTTTCCTACTCCTATATCAAGTATCCTATCCTTTTCGAGATCCACCTTTCCCTTAAGTGTTAGTATGAAGTCCAGGAAAATCTCCTTATACTTTTTCTCCTGGGTGGATCTCATCCAGTCCGAGTAAATCTCACTGGTGAATCTACTGTTCATGCCACAGTCTGTGTTTTCAAGATTTAAATTTATTGTCGGTTCTCTTTGACTACCTTAACTACCTGGGCTATTCCGCTCAGTATGAAAGCTCCACCGACCCAGTATCTTATCAGCGCGGGATACCTTATTACAAGGATTCCTGCTGACACCAAAACAAGACCCGTGGCCGTTGTAGCTATCTTTCCACTTTCTGGCATTTTATTTTCCACCTCATCAAGTAGATCGACCAGTCCCATCAGGCTAAGGGGGCCCCGGTCGAGGTTGTGTTTTTTTGCAAATTTGCTGATTTCTGTCCCCACTTCACTCCAAAATCCACTGAAAAATATGAAGTTCAACATAAGCAGGGAGATTATTATGATAAAGGTATAGGTTATACCCGTCCAGTAATCCGTGAACTCTGTGAGAAGCAGGCCTATCTCGTCGAAGAATATACCCAGTCCAAGGCCGTAGGCTACAGCTGCTACTCTTTCCAAGTTTCTGTCTTTATGCACTATAGAGATCCAGCCTGCTGCTATAACAAGTGCAATGCCGTAATAAAAATGGTGTATTATATACCTTTCAAATGGAAAGATATCTGCACCTGCCCACCCGGGCACAAGGAGATACACGTAGATCCTTGCTATTAGAAATGAAACCAGGAAAGCGATGAATATTATGAAGGGTACTTCCTTCCTCTTACTTTTGAACATTTCTTTTATAGACATGGTAGCAGTTGGTATTTCTAGGTACAAATGGTGCGGTCGCCGGGATTTGAACCCGGGCTACGACCGTGGCAGGGTCGTGTCCTAGCCACTAGACCACGACCGCACGGTATGGTCTTAACCTCGGAATAATATAAAACTTTTCATATCAGTTATACCCGATGAGGTTCTTTTCAATAAAATCTTTTAACTCACCATGGTCATTGAAAATCATGTCGGCGCCTGCCTCCTCGAGTACTTTCTTATCAAGATAGCTTGCGATGGCCCAACATTCTATCCCGGCTTTCTTTGCTGATTCTATCCCAAGGGGCGCATTTTCTATCACCAAGCACTCATCGTATCCAAGATCCAGTCTCTCCAGACAGTCCAGGTAGGGATCAGGTTCCGGTTTTTTCCCTTCTGTGTCTTCTTCCGTTACCACAGCATCAAATGTATCAGTGAAGTATTTTCTGATAAATTCCTCTACATTTTCTCTGTTGCTGCCGGTGACAAGTCCCAGTTTGAAGCCGTCTCTTAGAATTTCAACTATTTCTTTTATTCCCGGGAAAGGTTTCGCCTTGTTTATCTCATCGAACATCCTTCTCTTTTTCTTTACGAGCCTGTCTAATGTAGCTTTTTCTATATCAACATCTTTGTCCTCGAGTAGTTTTTTTATAACAAGCTCGGAACCCATGCCCTCGAGTTCGTAGACCCTTCTGGAATCTATATCAACACCCATGTCTCCCAGTGTCTCTGCAAAGGATACCGCATGGTATTCCATCGAGTCTATGATCACTCCGTCCATGTCGAAAACTATCGCCTTTATGTTTCTGTTCATAATATCGTTGAAGTTGAATAGTAGCGCCGGCGGCAGGATTTCCACAACCCCGGGAGGTAATAAAGGGGTTTCCCGGGAAAATAGCTTGCTTTGAACCTGCGCGGGCTTCGTCAAACGACATGATCATGGAACATGTCGGTTTTGACGCCCAGTGGATGTTTCGCTTTCATCCCTGTGGTCAATACATCCACGGACTCGAATCCACCGCCTTAAGCCTGACTCGGCCACACCGGCGCATCTTAAGTAAGGTATCGGTGTTATAATAATTTAACCCTTTGTGAGCACAAACTCATATCTCATTGGGTCAAACTCCTCTATTTCGCCTCTGTATCCGCAGCTACTACACTTAAAACCTACCTGTATCCTTTCGCCGTCTAGGTTCTCTGCATAAAGGGAGTCCAGTTCTTTACTACACACGGGACACTTGTCCGGCCTCTTACCGCGGGATTTCCTGGTCTCGACCTTTACATCTATCCCCGGTATCTCTAGGGCTATCCTTCTAACTCTTTCCGGAGATATCTGAAATGAACGGTCTATATCTTTCAGTTCAATTTCAACCAGCTCACCGAGTTTTTCCTGGCTTCTCGCCACACCCCTTTCCTTTAGCTTTTGTTTTATTATCCTCTCAACAAGTTCCTGGTTGGGTATCTTGATTTTACCGGGCCTCTAGTGCATCCTCGACGAGCTCATCTATATTTAGTCTGCTTTCTATTTCCTCCAACCTTTCTTTTTCTACTTTGAACTTTCCTGTTTCCATGGCTTCGCAGACCTTTGTCATTGGAAAAGTATCACCAGGTATGTTCCTGCACATTTCCCTTACCTCGTTTCTGTTCATCCCTATCAGAGGTCTGACAACGGGTATCTCCACTGAGCTGTCCGTAAACTTCATCTCCCCGAGGTTGTCCTCCATCCATTCTCCTGTTACGATTGCACTGGCATCAACTTTTTCTGCAACCCGTTCTGCTACTCTGAGAAGAAGCCTTTTGCATAGTATACATGTATATCCCCTTTCACCCTCCTCCTTTATGTTGAATAGGTTCATTCCATGGTCGAAATCTATGACATCGACAGAAGACCCATGGGACCATCTTCCGAGTTCTTCGATAGTTCTGTCTATTTCGATATCGCCATATGGATCCATTTTACCATGTAGGACAACAACGGAGCACCCTCTTTTCATCATCATCCACGTTGAGAGAAACGATCCACAGTCCCCTGTGATCAATGACACGACCTTTCCCTGGGTTCCCAGTGGAAGTCCACCAGGACCCGGGGTTTTTTCTCCGAATATGTAACACTGTCCCTGTCTTACATCGGCCATTATCTTGAAATCGGGTCGGTCGAGGTTCACCTCTGAGTTTGTTTTTTCAAGTATGATACGCCCTGCTTCCTCCTCTATGTCTTTTGAAGAGAATCCGTGCTCTCCAGTTCTCCTCACTCTCACAGCAAAAGAGTCTTCTTCTGATATCTTTTCCTCTCCAAGTTCGACAAGTTTTTCTACGATTCCTTCAAACTCCGCCTCTATTTTTACACAGGGCGAGAAGCTGACTACACCGAATATCTTTTTTAAGAGCTCAGAGGCCTTGTTTGTTTCTGTGGTATTTAAAAAGATTCTTCCGTAGCCCCTTTGGACCTTTCCGTCGATTCCCTTGTTTTCAAGGCCTCTTCTTATATTTTCCATGAGTCTGTTTTCAAAGCTTCTTCTCACGTAGCTGCTTTTAAGACCTATCTCACCGTAGCGAATTAAAATCCAGTTGAAATCCATAGAAATCACACCATCATACAGGATCTTACAAACCCCATGAACACAGGACTTGGGTTTTCAAAGGTTGACGTGAACTCGGGATGGAACTGTGTTGCAAAGTAAAAGGGATGGTCATCGAGCTCAACTATCTGAACTATCTTGTTTTCTTTCTTTGCCCATCCCGAAAGTACCATGCCGTTTTCCTCCAATATTGGGTGGTAATCTGGATTTACCTCGTACCTGTGTCTGAACCTTTCCCTTATTTCTTGTGTGCCGTATATTTCCTTGGCCAATGTGTCTTCTCCCAGTGACGTCTCATGTCCCCCTAGTCTCATTGTTCCGCCCTTTGTTTCAATGTTTTTCTGTTCTGGTAGTATATCTATGACCGGGTGTGCGGTTTCTTTGTCCACTTCGCTGCTGTTTGCACCACTTAGACCGCATTCGTTTCTTGCAAACTCCGCCACCATGAGCTGTAGTCCATAGCATATGCCCAGTATCGGTACTTTGTTTTTTCTGCAGTATTCGGCCACATCTATCTTGCCTTCTGCTCCTCTGCTACCAAAACCTCCGGGTATTATAACTCCATCTGCTCCATCGAGTGATTCTTCGACCGTTTTTTTACCGTCCTCGATTTCGGTGGTCTCTATGTAGTTGCATGTGACCTCGCATCCAGTGTGTGCGGAACAGTGTTTGAGAGCCTCGGATATAGAAACGTACGAGTCCTCTAGGTCCGTGTACTTACCACATATCGATATTTTCACAGAGTCCTCGGGGTTCCTTAGGTTTTCTACAAGTTCCCTCCATTTCTTCATGTCGTGTCCCCTGTCGCTTAGTTCCAGTTCCTCTGATATTACACTTTCCATTCCGTCCTCCAGTAGGTTAAGTGGTATCATGTAAACCTGCTCTACGTCCGGATTTGATATCACGTGGTCTTCGGGGACGTTACAGAAAAGTGATATCTTTTCCTTTGTTTTTTTATCGAGTTCGTTCTCTGCGCGTCCTATGAGCACGTCTGCCTCCAGTCCCAGAGAGTCCAGCTCCTTTACAGAGTGTTGTGTTGGTTTGGTTTTCTGTTCCCCTACGGCCTTCAACCACGGTACCAGTGTCATGTGTACCAGGCAGCTGTCCTTTTCGGGTAGGTCCAGCCGCATCTGTCTGACAGCCTCGAGAAATATCATATTTTCCATGTCACCCACGGTTCCGCCTATCTCAACTACAATGGAATCTGCATCCTCCTCCCTTGCTATTTTATGTAACCTTTTCTTTATCTCGTTGGTTACGTGGGGTATCATCTGTACAGTCTTTCCGAGATACTCGCCGGAACGTTCCTTGTTTATTACCGACTGGAATATCTTTCCGGATGTTAGGTTCCATTCGAACTTGCAGTTTACACCAAGGAACCTTTCGTAGTGTCCAAAGTCCATATCCACCTCCCCGCCGTCGTCGAGTACAAATACCTCTCCGTGTTCTACTGGGTTCATCGTTCCGGGGTCTACATTGAGGTAGCCATCGCATTTCACAGGAACTACATTGTAACCCCTGGACTGCAGGAACTTTCCGATAGAAGCAGATACAAGACCCTTACCCAGGCCCGAAAGAACTCCTCCTGTTATGAAGATCCACTTTGTTCCCGGCATATTATAAGTAAACTGTTTTAACTTAAAAACTTATTTATCTGCTTACGTATTCAGAGTTTTTGCAGAAAAATCTAAGTTCTCTGTCGTGTTCACGGTTTACACCGATTCTTTTACTGGTTTCTATTACACCATCCGCCTTCCCTTCCTTTACCTTTACCGTACTTTCTCCTTCTACCACGGTCTGTCCGTTCTGGTTACGGTTTATCCCAAGTGCCTCTGTAACCTTGCCGGGGCCGTTCGTCAGTTCTTTTTTCGATGCCCCTCCCCTCCTTTCTTTCATAATTTCTATCCCCTCCGTGGGTTCGAGGGCCCTTATCAACACAGCCCCTGGTTTTCCATACTTCCTCGTGGTTATATTAAGCAGATGGTGAACTCCGTAGCATAGATATATGTAGGTTTTACCGGGCTCTCCGAACATCGGTCTGTTTCTTTCTGTAGGTCCGTTCCTGGCGTGTGATGCTGGATCGTTCCTTCCGTAGTATGCCTCTGTTTCTACTATTTTTCCCGCTGCACCGTCCTTGTTGAGTGTACATCCCAGTAAATCCCTTGCAACCTCTGCTGAATCCCTTTCAAAGAAGTCTGTGTTTATAGTCATATTATTGAAATAAGGCCCTTTCCTATAAGTATTATTCCCAGAAGCAGAAAGACAACCCCGAGACTACCTTCAGGTCTGTACAGGGCCAGAAGAGATCCTCCAACTATATCTATAGTACCCAGTAGCTTTACAGACATTTAACAACAAAGACTCTTTGTGCTGAATTTATTTAAAATTCAGTCGGCGATGTTAAGGTATGGACAAGAGGGAGCTTGAGATTAAGTTACAGGACCTTGCTGGGTTCAGTTCTCCAAACCCCGAGCTTGAACAGTACCGTACTCCACCGGAACTAGCCGCATCGCTTCTCTGGAAGATCCATCTCGATGAGGGCTTCAAAGACAAGGTTGTTTATGACCTGGGGTGTGGTACCGGTACTCTTGGTATAGGTGCAAAGTTGATGGGTGCCTCCAGAGTTATATGTGTGGATATCGATGACGAGGCTGTGGATATCACAAGATCAAATGCCGAAAGGTTGGGAGTAGAAGTAGAGTCAGTTGTTTCCGACATCGAGGATCTTCAGGAAGAGGCAGATATGGTAGTTCAAAATCCACCGTTTGGGTCTCAGAAAAAAGGCAACGATAGACCGTTCATAAAAAAGTCGCTTGAGCTTGCTCCTTTTGTATACTCTTTCCATATGTCAACAACGGGTAACTTTGTAGAGAGGTTTGTCGAGAACTGTGGGGGTAGGATAACCTACAGCGAGGACCTTATGTTTCCTCTCGAAAAAACAATGCCATGGCACAGTGAGAAAATGAAAGATGTCGAGGTAAGACTTTACCGTTTCGAAAGAGTATAGCTACTCTATCTTTACTGCATTTGCCTGTCCGTTCTGACCTGGTCTTGATGTTATACGAGCCTTGTAGTTTTCTGTCTCAACTACGGTGCCCTTTGTAATGGCGCCTCTTCTTACAAAGTGCGGATTGGCGGGATTCTCCAGGACGTTCTTTATGGATTCTGTGACGGTTTCACCTGTTTCTGGGTCGGTCACATTTGCACTCTGGGCATTCCGTAGCCTAAGCTTTTTTTCTTTGCCCATGGCATCTATCGTCTTCCTTTTATCAAAATCGGAGACCTTACACAGTATGCTCTCTCTGCTAATCTCATGCTTCCTGCCTTTTCTCTTGGCCTTTCTCAGCCCGCCGGTTGTTCTTCTCCTGGATTTGATCTTTCGCATAACAACACATCTTTTTTCTTATACTTTAAATATCTTTGACCCATACCTTTAAATACTCTTTCAATAAAAAACAACGTGATAGCATGGGTGAAAACGGAAAAAGACCGCTTGATGCTCTGGAGAATGCCAGAGGAGATAGGATTATAGCACACCTGAAGAACGGCGAGAAGATCGCCGGGAAACTTGTGGCCTTTGATCTACATCTTAACCTTTGGTTGGAGGGCGCAGAGAAGGTTGGTAGCCAAGGTAACAAGACGAAGCTTGGTACGATAGTCGTACGTGGAGACAACGTTATCTTTGCTTCACCGGAATAGATTTACAGCGGTGATGATTAAATGTCAAAGGGCACGCCATCTGCAGGTAAAAAGAAGAAGCAGACACACGGAGTTTGCAGAAGGTGCGGTAAAAAGTCCTTTCACCGCTCGAAAGGATACTGTTCCGCTTGTGGCTTCGGTAAAACTAAGAAGATAAAAAACGAAAGTTGGAAGAACAAAAAAATAACCGGAGAAAGGAAGGGTTGAGTATGGGTGACGTTGCTATATCTGTGAAGGTAACACCGGAAGGTCCAGGTATTGATCTTAAGGACCTGAGGGAGAAGATAGGATCCATGTTCCCCGTAGAGGATGTCAAAGAGGACAAGATAGGATTTGGACTGACAGCACTTAAGGTTCTCATAGTCAGGGACGAGGAAGAGGGTGGAACAGACGATATAGAGAACCAGTTGGAGGAAATAGAGGGTGTGGCATCGGTGGTCGTGGAGAACGTATCACTTCTTTAGTTCATCTATAAGTATTTTCAAAGCGTTTTAGTTCTATGTTTCGTCCAGAGTTATTTGAGACCAAAGAAAAGCAGGAGTTTTTTGGTGACTACTGCACAGGCATCCTTGAGCTCCTCGATGATATAGACAGTTATATTGATTCATTGGAACGGAAGATAGATAGCATCTCCGATGACAGAGAGGACGGACTTTTACTTTACGTAAACACCTTTATGGAAGATATGGAGGATCCTGTTGAAGATATAGTGGAATGTTTTGACAGGCTTCTCACAGGAGACATAACGGACGGGGAAATATACTGTCTTTCGGATGCATACAAACAGCTTATTTCATACAAGACCGACATAGAATGCTGTCTAAAGGAGTACGAAAGACGGATTTGATTTTTCTGGTGATGGGCCCGACGGGATTTGAACCCGCGACTCCGAGGTATCCCAAAAGCATCCTTTTAGTGGAGGCTTTGTAAGAGCCTCGTGCTCTGCCAGACTGAGCTACGGGCCCATGTAGAGGACCTTGGCAGAAAGAATAATATAAATCTTTCCTTTCTACTTCAACTTTAGTTCCTGGAGATCGCTGTTTCGTCTGAGTAAAACCCTGACCTTTTCTATATTACTACCGTTTGCTCCGATTACCCTTCCTCTGTCGTCTTCGTCCACATCAACAGTAGCCGAGTCTCCATTTATTTCAACACTGTTGGCTTCCAGTATCATATTACGAACTAGTTTTTCGTTGTTCTCTTCGTATTCAAATACTTTTATTCTCTTTCCAAGCATCCTGCCTATCTTCTTTATATTCCTACCATTTTTACCTATAGCCAGCCCTGCCTTTCCTTCCTCTACTAGAAAGTATGCGGACTCATCGTCCTGTATGTAGTCTTTTACCTCTACATTGGTCTCCTTTTCAAAAAGACTTATTGCCTGTATGTCCTCTTTGTCAAATTTTTTCTTCATTGTATCTACTCTGGGGGTTTGTAAACTACGTCGTACATTCCTGTTCCCACAGGAACCGTCTGGTTTATTATTACGTTTTCCACTGTCGAGGTTAGTTCATCGACCTCGCCCTTTATAGAGGCGTCGGTAAGATGTCTCACAGTTACTTCGAAGCTTGCTCTGGCCAAAACCGAACCCTTTTCACCGGCTACTCCGTACCTTCCTATTGCCTTTATTTCTCCATCGGCGGACATCATATCCGCTACAAGCATCATATGCCTAACATCGACATCAAGACCCTGTTCCTTTATGGTTTTATGACCTTCTTTGAGTATTGTATTTCTGCATGCTTCTATTCCAAAGACCTTCTGCATTTCTCTTGGATCACCAGATACCGTTCTGGTTGGATCCACTCCATCTACCTTCAAAACCTTCTTCAGGTTTGTTCCCAGAGTCTGTATCTTCCATCCATCTGATTCTTCTGTTACAACAGCCTGTGATATGCCCTTTATTCCTTTTAGATGTTTGTCTAGGACCTTGTTTTTCATCTTCTGTAGTCCCCTGACAGAAATATCATCATCCTTTGGTACTATTTTTACAGTGTTGCCATCTGCTTCTGCTTCGTATTTTCTTCTTCCTTTGTTTATATTGCCTATAACTTCATCCATCTCCATTCCCATACTGTTCAATGATTCCTTGTTTATCTCTACCTCAACGAGCAGGTTCAGCAGGTCTATTCTATCTTCGCTTGTTATATCTACTAGCTTTGTTTCCTTTATGCTGTTTGCTACCTCTCTTGCTCCCTTTTCGTTCTGATAGTCATCCTCAAGATATACATTCATGGTAGGAGTCTTTATGGTTTTTCTGGCGTCCACGACTTCTATTAACCTCGGTAGGCCCTGTGTAATCTCCACACCCTGTGCTGAACCAGCAACATGGTATGTACGCATTGTCATCTGTGTAGCGGGTTCCGAAATCGACTGGGCTGCAACAACACCTATTGCTTCTCCAGGTTCGAATTTGCATTTTTTATAGGACTTTAGTGTATTGTCTATAAGCTTTTCTGCCTCTGTTTCGGTCATTTCTTCCTCTTCCATCTTCTTGAGGAGACCTTCCCTTACCTTTTCCGGAAGCTTTTCCTTGAGTTCATCGACCTTATCTTTGTAGTCCATTTTATCATTCCAGTTCTATTGGTACCTCTCCCTCTTTACTCTTTGCTGGATCTACTCCGTCCTCACCCGGTGTGAACTGAACTACCACACCTCTGTTGTCTTTTACGGTTCCGTCCTTCTCGACTTTCAGATCCTGTAAAGCATTAACAAGTCTTCTTTCCATGTAACCACTTTTTCTGGTCCTGAGACTTGTGTCCATAAGACCCTCCCGTCCGTTCATGACAAGGAAGTAGAACTCACCTGGCGACAGTCCTTTCTTGAAAGACGATCGCACAAATCCATGGGCCTCTGGTGATAACTCGCCCCTTTCAAACAACGAGAGTGTCCTCTTTTTGTATCCCCTGTGTATTCTATTTCCTCCCAGTGTCTGCTGACCAACGACTCCTCCTATTTGTGAAAGCTGTACCATACCACCTCTTGCACCCGATTTTGCCATAACAACGGCAGAGCTTTCCTGAGGAAGGTCTTCGCCTACTATATCGTTTGCTTCGTTCTGCACCTCACCAAGCCTTTTATTTATATGTGATTCGAGGGATTCCTCTCTACTTTGGCCGGGTATCTGGGTTATCTTACCATCCTCGAAGTCCTCTATGAGCTTCTTTGCATCCTTTTCTGCATCCTGTATGAGTTTTTCTATCTTTTCTCTGGACTCTTCAGATATATCTACATCGGATATGCCTATTGTGAACCCTCTTTTATTTAGATATTCCAATGACAGTCTGCTTGCATTGTCCAGGAAGTCCTTTGCCCTTTCGCTTCCGTGCAGCCTTTCGATTTTTTCTGTGACCTTACCTGCAAATGATCCCACTGCGACCTCGTCTATCCTTCCCTTTTTGAGTTCACCCTTTTCTATTATTACCTTTTCGCCGGTTTCTGACTTAAATACAGCCGTTATATCAGGCAGTAAGAACGAGAATAGTTCCTTGCCGGATACTGTTTCGGAGTCCACAGATACATCTTCAACTCCTGCCTGGGTTAGTAGTTCCTGTGCCTCCTTCCGTTTGAACTCTACCTCGTCTCCTGTTAGAAGGTATAGTCCTGAGATGTGGTCCTGTGTGCATCCTATGATCGGACCACCAAATCTGGGACTTCTTATGTTTTCCTGTACAAGCATCAGCTCCTCTGCTTCTGCTCTGGCCTCTGAAGTCTGTGGTATATGGAGATTCATTTCGTCGCCGTCGAAGTCTGCATTGTATGGATCACATACACAGAGATTTAGACGGAATGTCTTCCAAGGCATTACCCTAATCCTGTGTGCCATTAGGCTCATTCGGTGAAGCGAAGGTTGTCTGTTGAACAGTGCAATGTCACCGTTTGTAAGATGTCTTTCTACTATAAAGCCCGTTTCAAGCTCCTCTGCTATCTGCTTGCAGTTGTCATCGGTTATCTTTTTCTTTCCTCCGTTGGGCCTTACAAGATAGTTTGCACCCGGGTGATTTTCGGGACCTCTTTTAACAAGGCTCTTGATTCTTTTCAGATTGTCGTCCCTTACCTTTTCAGGTATCGTCATCTCCTTTGCTATCTCTTCGGGTACACCAACTTCGTTTATTGATATGTTTGGATCCGGTGATATCACCGTCCTTGCGGAGAAATCAACACGCTTACCTGCGAGATTTCCACGGAATCTCCCTTCCTTTCCTTTGAGCCTCTGGGCAAGTGTTTTAAGAGCCCTTCCGCTTCTGTGTCTGGCTTGTGGTACACTTGAAAGGTTGTTATCAAAGAACGTTGATACATGGTACTGTAGAAGCTCCCATAGGTCGTCGATTATGAAATCTGGAGCTCCTATCTCGATATTATCCGCTAACCTTTTATTTATCCTTATTAGGTCTACTAGTTTGTGTGTTAAATCATCCTCAGACCTCTGGCTTGACTCTAGAGTTATGGAGGGTCTCATGGTAACCGGGGGTACAGGCAGTAAAGTAAGTATAAGCCATTCTGGTCTTCCGCCGCCTATCCCGAACTTTTCCGTGGTTTCTTCACTTATGTCTTCAAACCATTCTCTTATTTCCATTGGATTTAGCTGTCTTCCGCCAAGTGTGAAATTATGGGGTCTTTGTCTTTTTACTTTGTCCTGTTCTGCCTCACAGTGTGGACACTTCTTCCTCTTCTTGAGATAAAGCTCCCTCAGAGGATCTTCCATACTCTGTATTTCATCATCCTCTCCGAGTGGTTCATGGCACTCTTGGCATGTTGCCCTTAGAAGCTTGTATACAGTTTTTACATATCTTACATGGATCACTGGTCTTGATAGATCTATATATCCGAAGTGGCCCGAGCATCTTCCTATACTTCCACCACAGGTCCTACATTTCATACCGGGGTCTATGACCCCCATTCTTGGGTCCATTACACCACTCTCTGCTGGATAACCACTTTTGTCGTATAGTTCTGGTTCGGTTATCTCTGCAACAGCGAGCTCCTTTATCTGCTTCGGGGAAAGTATCCCGAACTTTATCTTACTTATTCTAGATGGCATTATACTTCGTCCTCCGTCTCGAGTTTTGGATATATTACCATTGATTTTAGTTCGTCCAGTAAGAGCTTGAATGCATACCCCATTGAAACGTCTTTGATTTCACTTCCCTTGCACATGGGACATACGACCTCACCTCTATTTTCATCCTCCACTGCTATAATTCCACATTTATCACACACGGGCAGTGTTACCTTGTCGGATGAGAACCTTTCTTTGAGGGTCATGGCTGCACCATGTCCTATGAAGCAGTCCTTTTCCATCTCTCCCAATCTTAGACCACCTTCCTTGGCCCTTCCTTCTGTGGGTTGTTTGGTTAGTAGAGTTACAGGCCCACGGGATCTTGCATGTAGCTTACTGGACACAAGATGCTCCAGTTTTTCATAGTATACTATGCCCTGGAATATTTCTGTTTCCATCATTTCACCGGTTTCGCCGTTGTATAGTACCTCTTTTCCGTCAGACCTGAAACCAAGATCCCTTAATTTTTCTCTCAGATCCTCTTCCTTATCTCCGGAGAATGCGGTTCCGTCCATCTTCTCTCCTCCAAGGGATCCTGTCTTACCTGCAAGTATTTCCAGTAGCTGTCCAACGGTTTGTCTTGATGGTATACCATGTGGATTTAATATTATATCGGGAGTTACACCGTCTCTTGTGAATGGCATATTTTCTTCTTCTTCGAGTAGTCCTACCACACCCTTCTGTCCATGCCGTGTTGCAAACTTGTCACCCAGTTCCGGTATTCTAAGTTCCCTGAGAGTAACCTTCACAAGTTTGTTACCGTCTTCGGTTTCCGAAAGTAGGACCTTGTCTGCAACCCCCTCTTCACCATGTCTCACAGTAACAGAGGTTTCTCTTTTGTTCTGTATTCCCGTTACGAAGTCACCTGTTCCCATAAATCTCAGCGGAGATGTCTTTCCTACCAGAACATCACGGCTTTCGACCTCGACCTCGGGTGGTACTATACCATCCTCTGCCAGATGGGAGTAGGCTTCTTCCGATCTGTATCCTCTTACATCCTTATCCGGTATTACTATTTCATCTTCCTGTCCTCCAGAGTATCTCTGTCTTTCAGCACTGTACGTTCTGAAGAAGTAGCTTCTACCCAGGCCTCTTTCAACGCTTCTTCGGTTCATTATCAGTGCATCCTCTATATTGAATCCCTTGTAGGATATCATTGCAATGACAACGTTTTGTCCTGCTGGGTGTTTATCCAACTCTACCGCTTCCTCGGTTTGGGTTGTTACGAGTGGTGTCTGTGGATATGTGAGTAGATTACTTTTTGTATCGGCTCTCAGTGGATAGTTTGTGCTGTAGAATCCAAGAGTCTGACCTATCATCTTTGCACCGTAGCTTATCCTGTCACCCCTGTTGTATTCTGGGAAGGGCACGAGTGATGCATTTATTCCCAGTATGTTTGCAGGGTGTATCTCCATGTGAGTGTGCTTGTCTGTCAGCTCTTCCTCGGTTGGTGCAACTATGAGATCTTCTTCCTCTGCAGCGTCTATCCACTCTATAATACCTTCCTCTATCAGTTCACTCCATGTCAGATCTCCTTCGTCGAGTTTTTTTAGGTGTTCCTCCTTCAACAAAGGTTCTCCGTCTTCCACCCTTACAAGGGGTCTTCTTACTCTACCCGAATCTGTGTTTATGCGTATATTATCTTCGTCTTTGTTATGCCTTACATTGAACTCGCTTGGTATTGTGCTGTTTCTCCTTTTCTCCTTTATCTCTTCTACCATTTCAAGCGGCTCATCCGTGGTTCCTATAAACTTTCCGTTCAAAAAAACATCAGTCATAATATCTACCTTTTGATCTTTGCCTTCAGGTCCTCGATGGCCTTTTCGGCTTTTTCATCCTCTATGCCTGTCGATATGGATGCCATAACTGCCAGATACTTCCTGAGACCAATTGTAGGTCCTTCCGGTGTCTGTGTTGCGCCAAGTCTCCCCCAGTGGGTTGCGTGTAACTGTCTGGCATCGAAATGTTCCTGTTGTGTGGATAACGGAGAGGTAACATTTCTTAGGTGGGATAGCGTTTTTATGTAGTTGGTTCTTTCAAGTCTCTGGGAAACACCGCTTCTTCCTCCTACCCATAGGCCTGTTGCAAAGGCTGACTGTATCTGTCCTGTGAGCATATCAGACTCTACTACTGTATTTATGGTAGGTACCTTTCCTCTCCTCGCTATCTTCTTATAGTTATACTTTATTCTTGATATCAGTCCGACCCGTCCAAGTAGCTTACTTCTTAGCAGTATTTCTAGAAGCTCGGAGCTTGTTCTTATTCTCTTGTTTCTGTAGTGGTCTATGTCATCTGGTTCTAGATCTCCATTGGCCACATAAAGAATCTTTTTTGCACACCTTCCCAGGTACTTGGCCTTGTTTAACCTGTCCTCCTCATTCTGGCTTATGTGTGGAAGAAGGTATTTGTCGATTACCTCCCCTGCCCTCTCCTTTCTGTAGTCCTTTTCAGAAACGTTCATGCCTTTGCCTATGTAGTCGAGTGCCTCTTCGGTATCTGATACATCGGTCTCGTAAAGGTTTGCATATATTTCCTCCTGGTATTCCTCCTCGCCTGTTATGGATTCAACAATTTCCTTGTCAGTTTCAAGTCCAAGTGCCCTCATGACCACTACCAGTGGGGTCTTTCTGACATTTGCAAAGGATATAGTTATCAGACCATCCCTCCTCTTGTTTATAGTGTGTCTCTGTCCCCAGCCTCTTCTTTCGGAGTTTATCCTGGCCGCATAATCTATCTTCTTTTTACCTTTTTTCTCTACTATTACCCTGTTCGGTGCTACCTCTTCCAGAAGCATGAGCACCCTTTCTGTTCCATTTATTATGAAGTATCCACCAAGATCGTCTGGATCTTCTCCGGCCTCTATCAGTTCCTCCTTGTCCATGTCTGAAAGCGGACACAGGTTGGACCGAACCATTATAGGCAGCTCCCCTATCTTTACCTCCTTTTGTTCATGTACCTCACCGTCTGCCTTTGTAATCATCTGAAGAAATATAGGCGCGGAGTACGTTATATCTCTGAGTCTGGCTTCCTTGGGTAGTACCTCCCTTAGGCTTCCATCTGCTTCCTTTACGGATGGCTTACCAACTCTTACCTCACCCAGCTCTATCACAAAGTCCCCAAGTCTCTCAGACTCGGGTTCTATGGTTTCGATCTCATCTATTATGGCCTGTATTCTTTTATTTACAAACCTGTTATATGCCTCAATCTGGTACTTTGCAAACCCTTTTTCCGATTTGAAAGCCTTCAGTATAGTTTTAAATTCACTTTTTATCATTTTAACACACTCTAACCTTTCTTTACAACGAGCCTATAGTAAACTGCTTTGCCTGCAGTCGGGCTTTTTCTTGTGATCTTGAGAACATCACCAAGACCAGCCTCTATCTCTTCTACTACAGGGTCATTTTCGAAAATCTTTGGAAGCTGTTTTTCACTTATTTCAAGCTCATCGAGAAGCTTTTCCTTTTCTTCCGAGGAAAGAACCTCATGTTTCGGTACCCTGACATGATCCGTTACATTGTATCCTTTTGCCATAGTCTCCCCACTTTCATATAAAACGCCGTGCTTCACACTTTAAAGAAAGTCTCATGAACTGGTAATTTCCTTTGTTGGTTAACGTTTATAAAGGTTTTGGTCGTTTTTATTAGACTATTGTCGATGTGTCAGGTCGACTTTCGGTGTTTTATGGGCCCGACGGGATTTGAACCCGCGACTCCTGGGTTTCTTTCCTCATTCCAGACTATTTGATCCGGTCGGAGCTTTTAACATGGTTAAAAGCCCAGTGCTCTGCCAGACTGAGCTACGGGCCCGACTTTATATTACAGCTTCTTGAAGTTTTCGACAGATCTATCATAACTTGCTTCGTCTTTCTCTGTGAATAAACAGCCAGGAACTTCATTCCTTTCCCTGTGGTATCTTATACACTTGCAGCATATTCCTTTCCTGGGACAGCCAGGGTATGTGCAGGTACAGTTCCTGGTGTTTTCATCGATCCTTTTACAGTTCGTCACATTCATCCTTTGGTATTGTTAAAATGGCGCCGCGACCGGGATTTGAACCCGGGTCAGAGCCTCGACAGGGCTCTATGCTTGGCCCCCTCTTTCAGAGAGTTAAGCCACTACACCATCGCGGCATTTTTGACATAACATTCTTGTTGTAAGCCTTTTAAGTATTTATCCTTTGCTTTGAGTAGAAATGATGGCCGGCAGCGTCCTGACTTTCTCCTCTTCATGAGGATACTGGCCAATTCGCTGAAAGGCTTTTCTTCCGTGTTCAGATGGGTACGGGAGTTTCCCCTTCGCTTTGGCCGCCAGCCTTAGTAGTCCTCGAAGTCAATCTTTTTAAATCTTACTCTGTGACCAGTAAATTTATACGCCTATCCTTACCTTTGAAGAAGATCTTTCAAATGTTCTTCCGTCGACAGAACCTCTTACGCTGGCCTCCGGAAATATGAGCTCGTCCACCGATTCAACAAGCACCTTCACCTTGTAATGTATGACTCTACTGTCCCCTGGTTCGATGTCGCTTAGCTTCCATCTTAATATGGTTTCGTCGTCCTTTCTTTCGATGCTTGGTTCCAGTGTATCAAACTCATCAAGTACTCTTGTTACGGACGGGGCCGAGTCTTCGAGTATTACATTTTTGGCCTTTCCAAACAAACGGTTTGTTACATACAACGATACCGTGAGAACTCTCTTGTCATCGGATATCTCGCTTCTCTCCACCTTCTTCTTAACCACAGGTGCCTTGATGTACATCTGTATCTGGAAGAGTATGACAGCAAGAAGTACCAGAAGTATGTATATGGGCCAGTAGCTTACCTGATACCTCAGCTGGGTGGATTCGCCTGGTTCAAGCTCGACGTTCCATCTATACACTTCAGAAAGACCATCCCTGTATACCTCTGCATCCTCGGGTGTTGTTAGGAAGGACATGAAGATTCCTGCACTTCTTTCGATCGCTTCACTGTGGACCACGTTTCCGCTGTTCTTTACATCTATGATGGTAGTTCTCGTTATGTATCTGCCGTCTGAGGTCTCCTCAACCGTGTAGTCCTTCACCTCTATTATATTGAAACGCTCGGATCCTTTCATTACAGTGTGTCCTGCTCCCATGACCTCGTATCTTATCTCATAATCGCCCGGTTTCTGTAGTTTGTCCAGGACTATCGATGTGTCGATAACCTTTCTTTTACCCGTCTCAAGATTAAACTCTGTGCTGGACTCCTCGATAGCAGTACCGTCCTTCATCATTTCTATCCTAAATATACCATCGTCAAAGTCCTTTGTTCCATCATTTTTGACATCCACTGTTGCCTTTATAGTTTCCCCTGGACTGTACTCGTCCGAATCGATGTAAAAATCATCGACCTCCATGGAATAATCACGTAGGACTATAAAACAGAGCTCAAAGTTCTCAGCCACCCTGGGTTCGTCTTCGGTCATGACGGTCATGTTTATGTTGTAGTCTCCCAGTTCAACTCCTCTGGGTGCAGATACGTCTAGATATATAGTTTCTTGATCGCCCGGGCTTATCCTGAGTATACTATCCGATACTGTTACCCACCTAGAGAAGCCGCGTGGAACCCTTACCCTGAAAATATTTCTACTTTCTTGAAGGTTGGTTATGTTTACCTCGTATGTATGTGGTAGAATTTTACACGTGTCCCTTTCTTCGTACTCTATCCCTATGTCTGCCATAACAGCAGGAGAAATTACCAGTGATACAAAAAACAGCGAAGCTACAAGGAGTATCCTTTTCAAGGTTTCACCAGTAATAGGTTTGTATTTATCGTAAATAAAGATTATCTGTCTACTTCTTGAACTTTGCTGCCTTTTCTGCCAGATCGGTGTGTGTCAAGAATATACTTCTGCAGCAGTACCTTTCAAGCCCCAGATCGTCCAGTACTTCCTTTTTGTCTTCTCCGTCTCCCGTCCTTCCCTTGAATTCTTCCCAAAGATGACCAATGGGCTTTCCACAGCTTATACATCTTACAGGAATTATCATTTTCTCACCTCTTGCTCCTCTGCTTGTGTTTTCTTGCACCCTTGCTTGATACGGATGGTTTGTGTGGCTCGGTTGTTCTGGAGTCCCTTACGAGCATATATCTATCGTACTCTTCAAACTTCTTCTCGAGCTTATCGTCACCTGAAAACTGAACGAGGCCCTTTGCTATAGCCTGTCTGACTGCTTCTGCTTGGCCTATTTTTCCTCCACCGGAAACCTTTATGTTCATATCTACCTTTTCTGAGAGATTCCCTGCTAGTTTCAGGGGTTCCCTTATCATCAGAGTAACCATTTCGTCCTGGAAACTTTCGAGTGGTCTGGAGTTTATCCTTATATTTCCGCTACCTTCTTCTACCTTGGCCCTTGCCTTCGCCTCCTTCCTCTTTCCTATAGTGTTAATGGACATCATTTACCACCTATCCTCTGAGATAGTTCTCCGACCGTTATATAGTTTGTTGTGAGTTTATCCGTGCCCTTTGCAATTTTTTCTCCTTCCTCCCCATCAGGATTGCCTCTTACTATCTCGAGTTTTCTGAGGGCTTCCTTACCTCTTTTCTTCCTTTTAGGGAGCATGCCTTTTATAGAGTCCCTTAGTATGTTTTCTGGTCTTAGTGATGTGTGTGGACCATGTCTTGGATCGCCAATCTCCTTCTTTTTCAGGTACTTGTTTACAGTGTTTTCCGGTCTTCCTGATATTACGGCCTTTTCGCAGTTGATTATCTTTACTTCCTCTCCCTTTAATATTATGCTTGCTACACTGGACGAAAGCCTTCCCATTATCTGTTTATCTGCATCTACTATCATTTTATCCCTCCATTATCTTGATACCCTTACCACTCGGATTTTTATCCACTAGGTCTCTGATGTCCACGGCAGTGCCGACTTCCTCTATCCGGCTTCTTGCTTGATCTGAGAAGCCAACTGCTGCTACTGTTACTTTCTTTGTTATTTTTCCACTGCCTGTGACCTTTCCCGGGACTACTACCGTTTCCCCCTCTTCAGTGTATCTATCTATCTTGGAGAGGTTTACAGATCTCTGTTTTCTCCTAGCCCTCTTTAGCCTTTCTGAGAGGTCCTTCCAGACATCCACATCTTCCTTCCTACCCTTCTCTTCAAGTTCTGCGATGGTCCTTTTCAAAACAGGGTTTGTTTTTTTCATATTTCCACCGTTTTATGCGGGGGGCCGGATTCGAACCGACGAAGGCACTAAGCCACAGGATTTCCTATCATCGCCCACGTGGGCATCAAAACTTAAGTCGGAACTTAAGTCCTGCACCTTTAGTCGTATACTTAACCTTTGACCGCTTGGTTACCCCCGCTAGCTTAACTTTTCGATTACCTTGTCCGCCTTCTCATCTAGTATCTCAGCGGTCTTCTTGAGTATTTCCTCTGGGCTGTGGGAAGACACAGATTCTACCTTAAATATAAACCTTTCCTTGTCTCCTGTAACCACGAGCCCATCAGATTCGATAGTTTCTACGCATTCGTTACATAAAGTACATGACATCTTATCGTTTAATTCAAGCTTTCCGTTCTTTAGTTTGAATACATCCCGTGGGCATACTTCTACGACCTTCTTTTTTTCTTCTTCCGTTATGTCATCCTGGTCTATGTCTATCAGTGGGTAGTACTGGTATGAGCTTATAGATGCCTGGTGCTTTGAGTGATCCTTTCCGGTCGAAAGCACAGCGGTAGCCTCTATATCTATGGCCTGGTTTTCATCGAGTATAGTTATCGGTATCTTGTCGTATAGGACATCGACTTCACCGGACTCGGAAACAAGATCGCCTGATACTACCTTTCCTGGTCCCTCTGCCTTTAGTGTGAATCTGGCTTCACAGTTGGAACAGCCTTCTTCACAGTCACACTCCTCTCTTGAATCAAACTTATCTGCATCGAATACAAGAGGTACCTGACCAAGCCTTTGTGCTATTACCTCATCGAAGAGAGGTGAGCTGTTTTCTATGATTCCCACATCTTCTACTGCAAGAACAGGTATGTGGTGCATTGATACTCTTCTCATAGCATTCATCATCGCAGGACTGGTTTCGCTTGCTATGAACTTCAGTTTTTTATCTTCGCCTTCTATCTTTTCCAGTTTCATGATCTAAACCCTCTTTCCTCTTTTTCCACCAGGTCTCCTTGTCGAATCGTGTGGTATTGGTGTTATATCCTCTATTTTACCTATACGCATCCCAGCTCTTGCTATTGCCCTTATTGCAGGTTGTGCGCCTTGACCTGGGCTCTTTGATCCATGGCCTCCTGGTGCCTTTACCTTTATGTCAACTTTGTTTATACCCTTTTCCTGTGCTTCACTTGCTGCTTTTTTTGCAGCCTGCATTGCTGCAAAGGACGTGCCCTTGTTTCTATCCTGGTCTGTTATCATTCCGCCCGTGTATCTGCTTATGGTCTCTGATCCAGAGAGATCTGTTATGTGTACTATTGTGTTGTTTTTTGATGATCTTATATTTGCAATTCCCTTTCTTTCAGTCATTGTTCATCAACCGTTAGTTTTTCGTCTATATTTATTTTATCTTCGAGCTTTTTTGGAACCAAGAAGGACGGTGATTTCATTGTTCTTTCGCCGACCTTTACGTGGCCATGAACTACCAGCTGTCTTGCGTGAGCGGGACTTCCTACCCCTGCCTTCTTAGATACAAAGGTCTGCAGTCTTCTGTCAAGTATATCTCTCAGTTCTATTCTAAGTATCTGACTTGTATCATCTTCCTCGCCAATCAGGCCTATGTTTCTGCACTTCGAAAGAAGCTCTTCCTTCTCCTTCTCCGTTGCACCTGCAGCAGCATTCCTGGCCCTTCTTCTGAGCTCACGGAGAAAGCTTTCCATCTTAAGTATTTCGTCCTTTCTCTTTAGTCCGTAGTGCTTCATGACTCCTCTGTCCTTCTCAAGCCTTCTCTCATCCCATGCTATCAAGGGCTTCTCATATTTCTTTCTCTGTTTCTTCTGATCTCCCATGTAATCAACTCTTTTTCTTTATTTTTTCAGTCGAAACACCCACAGATGAGTCCCCTCTGAAGCTGGACTGTGTTTTCTGTCCCCTTACTGGGAGTCCCCGTCTATGTCTCATTCCTCTGTAGGTACCGAGCTTTTTCATACTGTTTATATCTTCTCTGTGTTGTATATCTAGGTCCGTTGATACGAGCATTTTACTTTCGCCGTCTTCTGGATCCTTTCTCCTGTTGAGAAGGTATTCAGGTATCTTGCAATTTTTTATCGTATCCTGGAGCTTAGTCTTCTCCTCCTCGTCTATGTCTCCTGACATCTTTGTGGGATCTATTCCTGCTTGGTCAAGTATGGCGCTGCTTGTTGAGAAGCTTATGCCCTTCATGTGTCTGAGACCGTCCTTTATACTGACGTCTCCTGGTATGTCCGTTCCGAACATCCTCAGTATGTTTTTTCTACCTTCGCTCATTTTATCATCTTTCTTATTTGGCGCCGGGGGTGGGATTTCCCGAAACTTCATGTTTCCTTTGAACCCACGCGGGCTTCCGCTTTGCAGGTTCTACGGCCCACCGGATCTCTTAAAACCTGTTGTTTATCATCCTTTCGTCAACAGATCCGGCTCAAGTCCGGCGCGTTAAACCTGGCTTCGCTACCCCGGCTTATTGTTGCTTAAAGGTTTTCCGCGTCCTCTAAAAGCATATTTGGTATGCCCTGTTCGATGGAAAACCCAAGCTGGCAGCCGTGGCAAACTATCTTGTTTTCTGTTTTATTAAGCTTTACGTCTCCTTTGCACTTTGGACATGCAAGGACTTCCATAATCTCATCCATGTTTGCCAGGTGAGACATCACAACTCATATAACTCCAAACCTTTTTAAATCTTTACGCACTGTCGGCTACTTCCAGGCTTTGGGGTATGTACCTCTTTCCATTATTACGTTTATGAGGGTCACAGCCCTACCTTCGTTTTTTGTATATATATCCTTCGTGTCCATCCTTGCTTTTCCTATAGCAACGAGCTCACCCTTTCCCGATAGAAGTAAAACCACATCATCCTTCTTTATACCTTCTTCTACTGAGGATACGCCGCCTGTTCCGAGCTCAGCTCCATTGCATACAGCTTCTATTGCCGTGTCCTTAATTATTATACATTTTGATATGTCTGCTACAACTTCAACCGGTAGTATGTTTTTTCTTATGTCCCTGTTCTTGTCTTCGCGGGAAAAAATATAGTTGTCTTTCAGAGTCTGAAGTTTTACTGCTTCCGTTTCCTCGAAGGGTCCCACTGCAGTCCTCCTGAGTTCCTTCATATGTGCTCCGCAGCCAAGCTCTTCTCCCATATCATGTATAAGTTTTCTTATGTATGTCCCTGCTTCACATTTTATTTTCATCAGAACCTTTTTGCCGTCCCTTTCTAAAAGCTCGAGCTTCTTTATCTCCCTGGTCCTCTCCCTTCTCTTGACAGCAGATTTTTTAGGAGGTACCTGTTTTATCCTTCCCCTGAACTTTTTAACCGTCTCCAGAAGTTCTTCGTCTCCGACATCATCGTGTAACAACATCAGAGCAATATATTCTTTGTCAAGTCCCTTTAGGGCAGGCATGGTTTTGGTTGACTTCTGGAGAGCTACGACCAGAACCCCCGTGACCTTTGGGTCCAGAGTCCCCGTGTGGCCGGCCTTGTCGATTCCCAGAATTTCCTTTATCCATGCCGTTACCTGGTGAGAAGTGGGTCCCTTTGGCTTATCGATCACAACTATGCCTCTTTTTATCAACTCTTCGATAGATCTAGAACCGGGATACTTTCCATATCTGTGGTCAGATAAAACAGCTTCTCTGTGTTTAAAACTTCTCATTTTACCTTGCGCCCAGTAGTTTTCTGAATACCTGTGAGAAGCCAAGTGATACAACTATATACCATCCAAGCCATCCAAGCGAGCTACCTACGAGGGGTACCGAAAAAGGTAACTTTGCGGATATTCTCAAGAACTCCAACTCCCTCTCATCCTCAAAATACTCTTCCACTCTAAGACGGTGGTTGTTTATTTTGAATGTATCGTCCTGTCTGAATGTTTCGCCCTCTATCATTACCTCAAGTGGATCTTCAGATACCAGCTCTACTTCCCTTTCGATTCCTTCGTACTCCAGTATCCCCGAGTCGTTTAGTTCAACTGTAGCTGATGGATATAGTCCAGGTAGAACAAACCAGAACAAAGGTATTATAACGACAAATGTTATCAGCATAGGCTTGAACTGCATCTTCATCTGGTCCTTGCTGTGGTTCATTACCTTCTGTGTATATTCCATGGCCTTTTCCTCGTCGCCCTTCTTCCTGGCCTCCTTTGACTTTTCCTGCAGCTCGTTCATCTTTTCCTTGATGCCCTTGATCTTGTCCTGGTCCATGGTAAACTTGTATATTATCGATATCAGAAGGCTTGTGCTGGCTGAAATAATAAGTACTCCGATCAGTGCGTTTTCAAATACCATCTATATCCCCATCACATAATTTGTTTCTGGTAATAAAAACCTATCCACTCATGAACTTCCTCAGGGCTGGATGCATATCTTCCATGTGTTGCTGAGCAAGTTCTTCGTACAGATTATAGATTATCATAGTTGCCAGCAGTATTCCTATGCCACCTCCTACCGCTCCGAAAAAGTCTGCGAACACCGAAAGCAGACCTATGAAAAGTCCAGATAGTACTGCCAGATAAGGTATGTATCTATCGAGTATCCTTTCTATTATACGTCTGTCTCTCCTGTAGCCAGGCACCGACATACCCATGCTGTGTATTCTCTCCGACACGGTTTTCGAGTCCTGTCCAGATGTTTTCATCCAGAACACCGAGAATATTATGGTTAGACCACATACCGTTGCTGCGTAAGGGAACCATGCTACTGTTATCTCAGGGAAAGGTGCACCTGTTATGCGGCTCACAACGATTTCTGTTAAAAGGCCATCTCTGGGCGTCGCCGCCTGTGGACTGTATATCCAGTATAGCAAACCCGATTCAGGTATACCCTCCGGTCCAAACCTACCTAAAAGAGGCATCCCTCTTTCTGCAAGCATCTGGCCCATTATATTGAGGTTCGCAAGCATTGCATGGGTAAATATTATAGGTATCACGCTTGTGTAGAGCAGGTTCAACGGATACCTCTGTCCAAAGCCCTTTACCTGTCCGAATGCAAGTGGTATCTCGACCTTCATCGCATTCAGGTAGACAACAAGGAAGAATACAAGTACTGTGAATATTATTGGTATTATGGCTGCTGCAGTTTCAACAAAGTTACCGACGGCCATAGTCTGGAATATCTGAGGTATATATCCCACTGCTCCCTCGACTGCAGTCGGTAAGGTTCCTTCTGCTGTCAGAGGATTGAGCAACCTCTGCACAATTTCAAGTGATACTCCGGAAGCGATGAACAACGATACACCCGATCCAAATCCCCACTTGGAAATAACTTCGTCCATGAGAACTATCAAAAAACCACCAACGGCTATCTGTGTTATTACTACTGCGGTTGCTCCCTGTTGTGCTGGTATCGCACCGAATGAAACGAATGCAATGGCCTGGACTATGCAGAAAACTATGGCAAGTAGTTTCTGTGTCCCCATGAAGGTCTTCTTACCTTCGGGTGTGCTCATATCCCAGTCAAGTATTTCGCTTCCTGTTAGAAGCTGGAGGATTATGGAAGCATTTACTATGGGAACTATACCAAGTGTTATTAGAGATCCAAACTCAGATGCGACTATAGTCTGTAGAAATTCGAACCTCTCGAGTCCAACGGGATCCACACCCCATACGGTGATGTTTCCCATTATAAAGTATATTACTACTATGATACCCGTCCATTTCAGCTTGTCGTTGAAGTTAAGCCTCTTTTTTGGTGCTTCTATTCCTGGTGCTATGGCTAGAATGTCACGGTAGTTCAATTGCACTTCCCCCTGATTTCTCTAGTTTTTCCTTTGCTCTTTTGGAAAAGTCCTCGCACTCTACCTCGAGGGTTTCTGTGATCTTTCCCTTACCAAGCAGTTTTTGATATCCTGCTTCAGAAAGGTTTACATTGAAGCCGTTCTTTGTTTTTTCTGCGTATCCTTTCTCTATGAACTCATCAAGTCTGGCTTCCAGTTCTATTATGTTTATGGTATTCTTTTCTTTTACAACGGCACTGGGTCTTTTGAAACCCTTTCTTCTGGGTTTAATTTTTTCCTTGCTATACTTCACCTTTTTGTGTTTTCTTCCTGACAGTCCCCTGCCTCCTCGGGATCCTGCACCCCTTCTTTTCTTCTTGGATCCTCCTCCGTGTGTTCCAGAGCCTCTGTATTTTTTCTTCTTTGACATTTTACACCATCCTCTCTATAAGTTTGTTTATATCCTCTCCTCTGTATCCCGTCTCACCCTTTGGGAACGGTTTCTTTGTACTTTTTTTGAAACCTCCAGATGGTGGAGATAGCCTGAAAAACCTTTTTTTGTTCATATGACTTAGACTTTTGCCCTCTTTGAGACCCTTGATTATTTTTTCTATATCCTCTGCCTCTCCCCTTTTGCTCATAACATCCTTGACAACTGTTTCATCGACCTCTCCCCATGTTATATAGTCCTTGGTCGCCTGGAGCATACCTCTGTAGTCATCGGTCTCGGGTAGAAACGTGCAGTTGAACTTACCATCGAGGTTTAACATGCTCATTGTATCGTTTATCTTCTTTCTTACGCCTACGTTTCCCCTTATTCTTACTACTGCATACATCATTCTTCACCCACAGTTGCTCCTGATTTCTCCTTAAACTCTTCCTTTATTTTGAGCTGATTTAGTTTTTTGAAAGCGTTGTAAACGGACTTTAATAGATTTATCCTGGTCCTCGTTTCTCCGAATGTTTTTGCCCAGCAGTCCTCTATTCCTGCGAGCTCCATCAACTTCTTGACCTCGTCGGATACCACAAGACCTGCACCGCGTGGTGCAGGTTTCAATCTTATCCTCACGCTCCCGGACTTTCCTTCGATCTCTGTCGGTATTGAATGTGGTGAAGCACACTCACACTCCCACGATCCACATCCTCTCATTACAGGTATTATGTTCAACTTTGAGTTTTTGATTGATTTCTGTATCGCAGTTCTGAAGGCTCCGGAACCTGTTGCCTGTCCCTTGCCTACGCCTGCGTATCCATTTTTGTTTCCTATTACAGCAAAGGCTGTCATCTTATACTTTCTGCCACTTTTGTGCATCTTTGCGGTTCTCTTGGCGGGAGTTCTTCTTATGCCACCTCCCTTACCGGGTGATCCTCCTATTAGTATTAGTTCATGGTCCAGGTTTGGAAGTAGTATATCAACTATTTCTGGTTCCATTATTTTTCTTCCCTGTTGGAATATCTCTTCTACGGATGTTATCTTTCCTTCTGCAACCTCTTTACCCAGTTCCGTCTTCGGTGTCCAGTCCTCTGTTTGTTTGTCTGCCATTTTAGAACTCCTCTTCTATATTTTTCTTTGTTTCTTCGAAGTTTTCGGAAATATTTTCAGGATCCAAACCCCTTCCAATCATCTTCGAAAACATCTTTTTCTTTTTTTCAGCATCCATAATAGATGCGTAGTTTTCAATATGTTTACCTTTTATTCTATCCTCGGACGGAGCCATGTTATCTCCAACAGGTATCTGAAGTCCTGCGTTCCTTGCTCCCTCTACTGCAGCGTATATTCTGTTCTCCTTTGTGTTTTCCTGAAGCCCTATATCAAGGACGCATCTATCTATTCCTTTCTCCGATGCCATCTTTCCAAGCATGTATCCTGCTAGGTACGCTGATGGTATATTTCCAGTATGTCCCTTCCACCCATGTTCTCTGATCTTCTTTGCATCCACCTGAACTAATACATTGTCGCCCTTCCTGTCCCAGTCGATCAGCTGTGTTATGGTGTTGTTTGAACTTTTTCTTACGACAAGTCTGGGTAATCTACTTTTGAGTAGTCCCAGCCTCTGCTTATAGTCAGTTTTTTTCTCCCGTCTTCGTCTTTTTGGAACCTTCCTACTCATCCTTTCCACCTGTTATCATGCCTTCTTTTTCCATGTATACTTTAAGCTGTTTTTTGGATTTGAAACGTCCTCCCTTTGTTTTCCTGTAAAGACTTCTGTAGTCTTTTTGTTCAAGTTCGCCCTCCTCCCTTAGCCTTTTTAACATTTTTCTCTGAGCTCTTATTCTTGATATCCATTCTCTTTTTCGGCTTTGTTTTGTACCCTTTCTGGATCCATGTCCCTTTCTCCTGCCTTTCTTCTTCTGTGCAAGTCTCTTCCGTGTTCTTCCACGGGACTGGCCATTTTTTATCTCTTTTTTTATCGCTCCTTTCTGCACAAGTCTCCTTATGTCCGACTTTGTTATCGCATCGGCTACCTCTTCCTGTCTATCTGGGTCTATCCATACGCTGTTTTCCCCGCACTTCAGTACATCGGCGGCCATCCTTTTCTGTGTGGAAAGTTTCATATTTTTCACCTTATGTCCAGTGGAGATTCATCTCATTGTTGGGAGCATGAACTATTCCAAACTCATTGAACTTCGTGCCACACCGTGGACAGTTCGATAGTTTTTTGACTTCTGTATCCGAACCTACTGTGCCACAGAGCGGACATTTTGTTTTGTCAAATCTCAGGAACATCTTAACCCTCAGTTTAAAACCTTTATTTTCATTTCGTCTGCCTTTTCTTTTATTTTTTCAGTTTTTTTGCCGCCGAGTCTTGAGCTTATTCGTGCGGCTTCCTTTTCTGGATCTATTTTCTTCAAGTCTTCCTCATTTCTTACAAGTACCTCGTAGTATCCCGATGGATGCATGCCTTTGTTTTCTCTACCGAAACCGGGGGTCGGCATCTTTCTCCTTCCCTTCCTTTTTTTCCGCATCGATGAGTGGTGCCCCCTTGGCTTTCTCCACGAGTCTTTGGTCTTCCTGTTCGAGTTCTGTCTCTTGAACTTTTTCTTGGTCATTTAATCACCGGAAGGTTTTTCGACTATGTATATACCATCTTCAAATACGCGTCTGTCTTTTTTATTGGGAGCCTGCATATTTCGTTCTATATTTGCTGCAGTTTGACCTGCCCTTTCTTTATCGGCACCAGTTACTGTTATATGTTCATCTTGTACCTTTACTTTGACGCCTTCAAGTATGTCAGCTTCCCTGTTCATTTTTTCACCCAGGAAGTTGGAGACCACGAGTTTGTTTCCCTGAACCTTTGCTTCCATCGGGAAATGTTTATATACAACCTTTAGTTTGTACTCAAAGTTTTCCTGTACCCCTTTCACAGCACTCCTTAACTTTGATTCGAATGTCCTTGCTATGCTTCTTGTTTTTTTGTTTTCCTTTTTAGTCTCTACTGTTATTTTATCGTGGTCGCAGTCTACTGCTATCAGAGGGTGGTTCAGCTTTTTTTCTACGTTCTCATCTTCTCCTTTGATCAGTATAGCTCCGTCTACCTTTTCTGCTTCTACGTTCTCCGGTAGCTCTATTGTTCTTTTCATATGCATCCTCAGTAAACGTATGCAATTAACTTACCGCCTGTGCCTTTTGACTTCGCATCCTCATGGGTGGTGACTCCTTCTGGAGTGGTCACTATGAGGAAACCCATTCCTTTTGCAGGAAGGTATCTCTTCTCCCACTTTTCAAACCCATCCTTTTTTACGGAAAATCTTGGTCTTATTGCATTGCAGTCGTTTATTTCGCCCAGTAGCTCTATCCTGAACTTACCTCCTCTGTTGTCCTCTATCTTTTCAAACTCGCCTATGTAGTCCTCTTCCTGGAGCGTTTTTAGTACCTCCATTACAAGCTTCGAAGCTTCAACTGTGCATCTGTCCTTTCCAACGCTCTCGGCGTTTTTGAGTGCCGACATGCAGTCTGATAGTATTGAATGTCTCATTTTTTGAACACCTAGTATTTTTCAAAACCTATTTCTTCTGCAACCTCTCTGAAGCACTGTCTGCAGATATAAAGGTCGTACTTTCTTATTACTCCCCATCGGTTGCCGCATTTTCTACACTTTGGAACTTCCTTTTTAGCCATTTTAATCACCTATAACCTCGACGTCAAACCTGTTTTTGAGAAAGTCTATGGTATCTTCCTTTGTTATTTTGTGGTTCTTACCTATCTTTTTCGATATTTTCTTTTTCTTTATACGGAATCCAGGTCTTTGAAGTGTTACAGCTATGTCCATTCCAAATATACCTAGATCCGGATCGTAGTCGGTATCTGGTAGATCTATATGTTCCTCGAGACCTATCGAAAAGTTTCCCTGGTTGTCTATGGCTTCCTTCCTTATCTTGTGTTCCTTTGCCACTAGAACCCTTTCAAGAAACTCCTCTGCATCTTCGTCTCTTAAAGTTACCATCGCTCCGATGTCCCTGCCTTTGGATAAACCGAAGGCAATTCTTCTTCTTGCTTTGGTTATCTTTGCTTCCTTTCCGGTTAGTTCTTCCAGTAATCCTTTAGCCTTTTCCAATCTTTCTCCTGGTCCTTCTGTTCCTATATTCAGAACTACCTTACCCAGCCTTATTTCCTGCATTGGATTGTTATCAGCCATCTTATCACGATCCATCTTCAACGAGTTTTATTTTTTTCTTGTCCACCGGAAAGATGAAGTCCTCGGGTAGGTCTATGTCCTTTCCTTCCCGTGAAACTATTACTCTGTTTTTGTTGCTGCCCTTCAGGACCTTCCTTTTGTCAAAAACAGCGATCTTACCCCTGTTCTTTCCCTTTATTATCATGATTTCCTGACCTTTTTTCAGTTCTATGGTCTCTTCAAGCTCCAGGTCAGGCAGGGATAGAATCACAGAAGATCCGGTTTCAAGGTTGCTGAGTTCTTCTGATATTATGTTTTTACCACTGCTTAGGTTTAGCTGTACTTTTCCACCCTTGAGTATTCTTTTGTTCTCCACTCGGAATATTTTCTTTTTAGCATCTTTCTTGGTTGTTTCAACGAGTTTGAATCCTTTTTTCGAAGGGAGTACTCTGAAATATTCTTTTCCTATTCTCAAAGAGTCGAATAATCCTACGGGGAACCTATGGTCTCTGGCGGTTTTTCCGTCTACATCACATTTGCCCTCCTCTAGAACCTTCTTCACCTCTTTTATGTCTTCAACATAACCAAGTACGTCTCTTATGATTATACCAAGCGGTAGACATTCCTCCTTCGGGTGTGGTCCGGGGCTTGGTTTTGTTACCCAGGGCCTTCCCTTTCTCTTTACAGGGTAGGTTTTTGGTGAAGACAGTGCTTTTTGATGTTTTGACATTTTATCATTTCTCCATTACTTTGTGTATTCTGGATGTGACTTTCCTCTGTGTATACTCAGACCTCTCTTTGAGTCGAATACATCGCCACATATTTCACATTTGAAACCGGTTTTTTCCTTCTCTTCGGCCTGTTTCTCCTCCTCTTCCTCCTCGTCCTCCTTCTTCAGTTCCTCCGATACTTCCCCACCTGCCCTTTCTACTATCTTACTTCTTCTTTCATCGGACATGTCGGGTTCTAGTATCATTAAGTTGGATGGGTCTACGTATGGCCTTACTTCTGTTCCATCGACCTTTTCGACCTTCAGGTCCTCGAGCGTCACCTTTCTTTTTTTGAGATCGACCTTCCTTACTTTATCTTCTTTTCCTCTTTCGTCTCCTCTCATAACCTTTACCTTATCTCCGCTTCTGATCTGCATGCTCCTGATGTTCAGATCCTCTCTCAAGCTCTTTTCCAGGACTGCGGATAGCATCTTCTGCTTTCTGTGCATTGGGGATTCCAGTGCACCTTTTCTCTGTTTACCCGGTCTTTTACTTTTCATTATACCACAACTCTTGCTATCTTACCTATTTCGGGAAACCTTTCGACAACTTCCCTTGCCACTGCACCCTTTATTTCATTTCCCCTGGGCTCATTTCTATCGGTTATTAGGACTGCTGCATTATCTTCAAACTTTACTCTTCTTCCGTCAGATCTCTTCCACTCCTTCCTTTGCCTCACTATGACGGCCATGGGAGTTTCCTCTCTCATTTCAGGAGTTCCCTTTACCACTGAGCAACGGACTATGTCTCCTACGCCAGCGCGAGGCTGCCTCGACCTTGTTCCCTTGTATCCCATTACAGAGGTTACTCTGAGTTTCTTTGCTCCTGTGTTGTCCACGCATTTAATTTTAGCTTCCGTGTTTATTCCTCTTGTTACATTACTTCCAGTGGGTCTCATTTTTTCTCACCTATTTTTTCAACTACCACGAAGCTTTTCCCCTTTGATATTGGTCTGGTCTCTCCCACCTTTACTTCGTCGCCTTTGTTTACATCTATACATGGTGGAAGATGTGCCATAACTTTAGTATTCTTTCTCATATACCTTTCATACTTCGGGACTCTGTGATAGTACTGCCATTTAACTGTCACAGTCTTCTCGTTCTTTGATTCTACCGTTCCGCTGAATGTCTTGCCTCTGACCGATGTGTTGCCGTGGAACGGGCAGTTTGTGTCCTTACATTCTCTTTCGGGTACCTTTACTCCAAGTCCTAAAGCCATATTTTCACCATTTTTTTAGTTTTTTCTTTATTCTGTCCTCGGGACGTCCTTCCAGTATGTTTCCCTCCACCATTACCTCCTTGTTCGGCGGAAGTTTGAACTTAAACACACGTCCTCTTTTTTGCAGGGTTTTCTCATCACCTTTACACTCAACCTTTAAAACACTTTTCATCTCGTCTACTACCTTTCCTTTTATCCCTACCTCGTCTTTGTTTTCACTTTCTACTACCTCTACTCCGAGCCCTATAAGCTCATGGCGAGGCAGGTTTCCGGGGTTCCTCATATCAGTTCCTTACTTCTATCTTGTTTTCGGGGAAGCCCTCCTTTACTAGGAGGTCCTTTATCCTGCGGAGATGGTCTCCCTGTAGCTCAATTCTGCCATTTTTGTATGTTCCACCACAGGCCAGTCCTTTTTTGAGTTTTTTTGCCAGCTCCTTTGGATTCATGTCCTCTGAAATGTTTTCCACAATCGTGAGCTCTTTGCCGTACCTTCTCCTTGTCTTGTGAACCCCTATCTTTTCTTCTTCCTTTGCTATGGTGTCACAAACACAGAGATCCTCGGGTAGCCCACAGTCGGGACAGTTAGCGATTTATTTTCACCTCTTTTTTGAAAGCTCTGTTTTTATCCTTGCTATAGTTCTTTTCATCTCGTTCATCTTTCCGGCGTTTTCCGGTACGCCGCCTATACTTACCTGTGCCCTTTCTTTTACCAGCTCCAGGTTTATTTCATCAAGTTTCTTCTCCAGATCTTCTCTGTCCATGTCTTCCATTTCTTCGGTTGTAAGTATTGCCATCTTATTCATCCTCCCTTTCTTCGACCATCTTTTCAAGGAAGTTTACCATGCCTTTCCTGTTTTTAACGTCCATCTCGTACTCCAAAATCTCCTCAATATCCTTTCTTTCAAGGTGATCCTCTACATCCTTCAACTTTTCTTTGGCCTCCTTTATTGGAGAATCTATTATGTTGTTTATCCTTTCTTGGGTCATTTCAAAGGCTTTGGTTTCCTCATCACCTTCTTCTGGTTCTTCCATACCTTCTGTGGGCCTTTCTTTCATTATCTTTACCTTGACGCCTATTGTTCCTGGTCTGGTCTTGGCATGCTCCACCCATCTATCAACAAGTCTTTTTGCCGGTTCTCCACAGCTCTTCATGTAACCATCCTGGAACCTCTCCGTTCTTCCCCTGGCACCAGAAAGCTTACCTGATATCTCTATCTCCACGCCAGCAGCACCTCTTCTCATTATACTTCTTAGTACACCTCTGCCGACCCTTCTGTAGTTGGCTCCGTTTTCTATTGCATTTTTTATCTCCTTTGCCATGATCCTTGCGTTGAGTTCCGGTTTTTCTACTTCCTGTACATCTATCTGTGGATTTTCGAATCCAAACTCACCCTCGAGCTTTTCTGTTATTTCGTTTATCCTTCCTCCTCCTCTTCCTATTATAAGCCCGGGCTTGTCTGCATATATGGTTATTTTGACACCCATCGGAGTTCTTCGTATATCACATCCGGTGTATCCAGCCCTTGGGTACTCTCCTTCAAAGAAGTCCTCGATCTTATTCTTCTTTATTCCCTTTTCTATGAACTTTTTTTCTAGCGCCATCCTATCCTCTCTGCAAAACGACCTTTACATTTGCGGTTTTAAGTTTGTTTCCAAAGTCCCTTCTCCTTCTCATCCTTCTGAAGGTCGAGCCGGGTTCGGAACTTATTGTCTTTATCCTGAGCTTGTCCTTGTTCTCGCCTCTGAACTCTGCATTGTTTTCTGCGTTTTCAAGTACCTCCAGTATTCCCTCAGCTGCCTTGTCGTATGTTTTACCATCTATGTTTTCCTTGCCTTCGATCAGGTTTTTTACAAAGCTCTTTGCTTCCATGAGCTTCATCTTCTTGTTGTTTATTACCTTACATATCTTATGTGCCTTCTTTCTGGATATCCTTAGGTTTATACCTGCTGCTGTTATATCTTCTTCTTCTACTTCAATCGGATATCCTGTCATATTATCTCCTCTATTTCAGGGGCACATGCTTGGAAGTTCTTGTTGCACCCAGACCCGGTGCAGAATGGTCCACACTCTTTCTCGTCTCTACGAGTTCGCCTAGGTAGTGTCCTATCATCTCTGGTTCTATCTCCACCTCTTTGAACTCCTTGCCATTATGTATACCTATTCTTACTCCAACCATCTCTGGCAAAACTACCATGTCCCTTGACTGTGTCTTCACGTAGTCCTGTCCCTTCTTTATCTTCTTCAACAGTTTCTTCTGCGGATCGGTGAGACCTCTCAGTAGGCTCCTCCTCCTTCTAGAGTTGAGTAGTTCTGCGAACTCCATCAGATCCATATTTCTGAGTTCTTCCAGTGATTTTCCCCTGAACTTGAATTCCTTTGGCATTTAAATCACGTTTTCATCTTTTTTTCTTTCCAGTAGACTTTGCACCAAACGATCCGACCTTCTGGCCCGGTGGTGCTGTAGCCTTTGTAGTCTTGGGTTTTCCTGGCCTTGTTGAACCACCGAAGGGATGGTCTACTGCATTCATAGACACTGCGGATGTAATCGGATACTTTTTACCACGTGCCTTCTTTGCCTTGTATTTATTACCTGCCTTAACAAAGGGCTTTTCCTTCCTTCCACTTCCTGCTACAACTCCTACTGTGGCCTTGCACTTTGGATTAAGTTCTTTTGTTTTACCGGATGGAAGCTTTATAACAGTTTTGTTTAGATCATGAAGTTTGATGGTTGCATATACTCCGGACGCTCTTACCAGTTTTCCGCCTTCGTCGGGTTTTGTCTCCACTGAGTGCACTGGGACGCCCTCTGGGATTTCAGCCAACCTGAGCCTGTTCCCAGACTCTATGGGTGCCGATATACCACACTTTATGGTATCTCCTGTGGAGAGACCTCCTGGTGCTATTATATGTCTACACTCCCCGTCTTCAAGCTTTACTTTTGCCAGTGGTGCAGATCTCGCCGGATCGTGTACTATATCAACAATCTCTCCTTCTACATCGTCGAAGTCTGCTACCTTATCGTACCTGTGACTGGGGGTGCGTATGTTTCTGCTACTTCCCATCCTCCTTGATCTTGTTCTTTTTGGCATGTATATCAGCCTAAAGCATACCCAATCTTGTTGCTATGTCTATTGCATTGTCTTCTTTGGATAGTTTCACTATGGCTTTTTTGTTTCCTTTCATGGTATTCATGGTTTTTACATCTACTATAGTGACTCCGAACTCCTTTTCTACTGCCCACTTTACCTGTTCCTTGTTGGACTTCTCGTCGACTATGAACACGAGTTTGTTTTCCTCCTCTACCATGTTTACGGACTTCTCCGTGAGATGCGGATACTGTATTATATCCAATGGTCTTTTCAAGCGCTCCACCTCTCGTCTATCCTTTTGATCGCCGACTCCGTGTAAACGGTGAGTCTTGACCCGTGGGCTCCGGGTGATAGTATCTCCGAGTTGAGATCATCGACCTTTACAGCCTCAACACCGGGTATATTTCTTGTAGATTTTTTTATACCTTGGTCCTCATCGAATACGATCAGTATGGACTTCTTTCTCTTGTACCTCCGTCCTCTCATCTTACCTTTTCCGCTTCTTACCTTCTTGTGTCTGGCCCTTTCCAGTTCCTCATCAAGCCCTATATCTCTTAAAAAACTTTCTACCTCCGAAGTCTTTTTGAATGACTGTATTCCGTCCTCTGCTACTATGGGAAGTTGACAGTCAAACCTGTGGTTTCTTTCTCTGACAGCCTCCTCGGAAGCAGTGGATGCTATAGCACTTCTGGTTGCCTTTAGCATTTCCTTTTTATTCATCTTTTTGCTTCTATCCTTTTCGGCCTTCGGTGGGTGTGCCTTTATACCACCCACGGCGTGGGGAGCAAGCATAGCCCTGAACCTGCGTGCCGTGTCTCCGTGCTCTCTTGGCATCCTGGACATCTCTCTATTCATCATCATGCTATTGGGATCCACATGTCTTGATCCCTCGTAGTGTGCCGATGTCTTCATACCTGCTCTTTTATCTGCACCGTACCTCTGCCTTCTTCTGGACTGGTAATATTCGACGGCCCTCTTTATCAGATCCGGCCTATGGTCTTCTTCGAAAACCTCAGGTAGCTCTATTTTTCCAGCCTCTTCTCCGTCCTTTGATAAAATCTTTACCATATCATACACCCTGTTGGCTTGATGTCTTTATTTTCTTTATTTCCACAGGCAGCTTTCCGTCGTTCTTCAGACTTTTTCTGAAAAGAACAAGTCTTTTTTTGGGTCCAGGTGTGCTTCCCTTTAACAGCATGGCATCTTCCTTGATCAAGCCGTAGTTGTTGAAACCGTCCACCGGATTTACTTCGTCCTTCTCGAAGGTACCTATGAAATGTTTACATTCATCGGTCCTTCTGTGGAACCCATGTTGTCCTGGCTGTGGTGCAGTGTGAAGGACTCTTCCCTGTCCTCTTGCTCCCATACTTCCTATGTGCCTTCTTTTCTCATCCTTTCTTCTGTCTATGGTTGTGCCGTATCTTTTAACAGTTCCCTGGAAGCCCTTACCCTTTGTTATGGCAACGGAGTCCAGAAACTCTCCTTCTTCGAACACTTCCCCTACCTTTATTTCATCTCCTATCCTGTCTTCGGTGAACTCCTTTTGTTCTTGGAAACTTCCTCCAAGCGGAACTTCGAAAACCTCAGGCTTCTTCTTACCGAGACCACTTCTTCTGGGCTGTGTGCATACAACCAACCTTATCATATCTCCTTCCTCGTCGAAATCCTTACTGTGTGGTATATGTACATGTTTTCGGATATCCTTGGGGACATCGTCTTCGTCTGCGCCTACGTCCTCCACGGCCTCGTATCCTTTGTCCGTGTTCCTGTAAAGCCTTGCACCTATTACGAAAAGTGGAGGTATATCGAAAACAGTTACGGGAGCAGAAATAATCTGGTTCTTGGTCGGTGAGGTTTTTCTCAGATCTTTCATGGTGACCTGTGTCATGCCAGCCTTGTAACCGGCAAAGACAAGTGGTTTGCACTCATCGGTTTCGACCCAGGAGTTTATCGAAGGATAGATACGTCTAGCCCTCTTCCTGGGCCACATTCCCTTCGATCCTTTCCTCGGTTTTCTTACCTTGGCCATATTACCACCTAACTTCTATCTTTTACCACGTAAACCTTTTAAAACCTGTGGTCCGATGACACTAAACGACCACGGTTTCTGGTATTTATAATACTTTCTAGGCTAGGCGCCTGTACGAGCAGTGGATCAGGTTCTATCGTTCTGTCCCGGAAAGACGGTCTTTCCGTAACGAAACTCCAACGGTGTCGAGAGACATCCATACTTTAGAAGAAAAGGTATTTAAAGGTTTTGAAAGTGGCGCTGGGGGAGGGATTTGAACCCCCGTGTGCTTCCTCAGAGGACGTGCAACTGGGCACGTCAGCCTACAAGGCACACCGGCTTTATGGTAATCCATGTGGTGGATATTTCCAGGCCGGCGCGTTGGGCCAGACTTCGCTACCCCAGCATAGCCAAGAATATTGTTCAGTGTTTATTTAAAATCTTTACCGAAGTGGAACAAACAACTGGAAACTTAATCATATGGAGAAATCAAGTTCTGAAATATGTTGGATTCCCACAGTCGAGGTCCACGTAAACTTCTGAATTATCGGTCTCCCTGTCGTCCGAAAGTACTTGTTCGTATGTTGAGTTTCCGGGGATACCATCGTCCCCGTAACTTACCTCCGTACCAGATCTGGCGCAGTTGGTGCTACCTATGGGATAAAGCGTTGTATTTGCAGAAACTTTCTTCCTTCGGGGTCTGTTCATGACAACAGCGATCTTTCTTTTCATATTGTCACCAGTTAATGACTATATACAAAAACTTATAAGTCTTTATGTTCTGGTTTGTGTCGCACGGAGAAAATGTATTTTAATCCTCAAGCTCTATCTCTATGTTTACTTCTTCGGGTATGTCTGTTCCCATTATCCTTCTGAGAGCCCGTTTGTTTGCCTCCATCTCTATCAGTCGCTTGTGTATCCTAAGCTCGTAGTGGTCCCAGGTTGCATTTCCGTGGCCGGTACCCTGTCCGGATGGGGTCTTCATAACAGGTACCCTTAGTTTCTTTGTTGGAAATGGGATGGGTCCAGAGTATGCAACGCCGTACTTTTCTGCTATAGAGGTTATTCTACGGCATATCTCTTCAAGGACCTCGTGGTCCTTTCCAGCCAAATTTATCCTTGCTTTACCTGGCATTGTATCACAACGGCATACGACTTTGGAAGGTTAGAATTTAAATACCTTTTGGTGATTGGTCTCACCGATAAAATAGATAAATGGGGTAAAATAAAAAATTGAGAGGTTTTAGGCCTCTTCTGTCACTTCTATGCAGATACCTGCGGCCACGGTCTTGCCCATGTCTCTGATTGCAAACCGGCTGAGCTCGGGGAACTCCTTCTGTGTCTCTATTGCCATGGGTTCAGTCGGCCTGATCTTGACCACTGCGGAATCACCTGTCTTCAAGTAGTCAGGATTCTCTTCCACTACCTCACCTGTCTTTGCGTCCATCTTCTTCTCAAGTTTTACGAACTTGGAAGCTATCTGTGCGGTGTTACAGTGGAAAACAGGCGTGTAACCTTCGGCAATCACATTCGGATGACCCATCACTATTATCTGAGCTCTGAACTCCTTTGCTACCGTAACAGGATTGTCTGGGCTGCAAGCTACGTCTCCTCTTTTGATGTCGTTCTTTGATATGCCTCTTGTGTTAAATCCTATGTTGTCACCAGCTTGTGCTTCTCCGACTTCCTTGTGATGCATCTCTACAGACTTGACCTCGCCTGTTGCATTCGAAGGTAAGAAGAGAATCTTGTCACCCTTCTTGATTTTACCTGTTTCGACCTTTCCTACAGGAACTGTTCCTACACCTGTGATGCTGTAGACGTCCTGTATTGGAATCCTCAAAGGCTTTTCTATAGGCTTGGTCGGTTCTTCTAGACTGTCGAGTGCTTCTACCATAGTTGGTCCATCGTACCAGTCCATGTTGCCCTTGTCCTCTGCGATGTTATCGCCCTTGTAGGCCGAAGTCGGTATGAAAGGAATTCCGTCGGTCTTGAAACCAATGCTCTTTAGGAGATCTGTTGCTTCCTTCTTTGCTGCTTCGAACTTGTCCTCTGCATAGTCTACCGTGTCCATCTTGTTGATGGCTACAATCAGCTCGTTGACTCCGAGAACCTTTGCAAGGTAACTGTGTTCCTTGGTCTGGTCCTGGACGCCGTCCTTGCCTGATACAACAAGTATTGCAGCGTCAGCCTGTGAAGCTCCTGTAATCATGTTCTTGACGAAGTCTCTATGACCCGGTGCGTCTATAACCGTGAAGTTGTAGTTGTCCGTGTCGAACTCCGTGTGGGCTACGTCTATTGTAACCCCTCTTTCTCTTTCTTCTTTGACTGTGTCCATAGCAAACGCAAAGCCGAAAGTTTCCTTTCCAGCCTCCTTTGCTGCTTCTTCGAGCTTCTTGTACTCCTTTTCCGGTAGGTTTCCTGTGCTGTAGAGCAGGTGTCCTACTAGTGTGGACTTACCGTGGTCTACATGACCTATCGTGACTAGGTTCAAATGTGGTTTTTCTGCCATATTCACACCTCCTTTTTGAACTATGGGATTAATACCCCTTTTGTAATATGTATTATTCCTTTATAAATACTAGCTTATAAGCTTCATGCACCTGGTTGTGGAATTTCTTTACCCAGGCCTTTCCTTTCTCTGATGTCCTTTATCCTTTCGGTTCTAAGGCTGTCGGGCATGTACTCGAAAAGTACATCCTTGAGATAGTAGAATCCTTTACCCTCAGTGCACGACTTTAGTTCACCCTCGAAGCCAAACATCTCTTCGACGGGTAACTTTACAGTTAGAACTGCAACTCCTTCCTCAGTGTCCACGTTTACAACCTCTCCTCTCCGGTTCTGGACCTCTGTCATAGCACTTCCCATGTGTTCCTGTGGTGATTCAACACGGAGTATCTGCTTGGGTTCAAGTAGTGTTGCATTTGAGCTAAGTATACCGTTGTTTACTGCGGACCTCACAGCAGGCATGACCTGTGCAGGACCTCTGTGTATCGCGTCTTCATGTAGCTTTGCATCCACTAGCCTTATGAGCATTTTTGAACACGGTTCCCTTGCAAGCGGTCCCTCATCTATTCTTTTACTCACAGCTTCTCGGACTAGTTCTATTGTGTCGTTTAGATACTGTATGCCCTTTGTAGCATCGGTAAATATGTTCTTCTCCTTTATCAGCTCTACTCCCTCTGCGTCTTCGTCTTCCATTCCAAGATCCTTGAGCTTGTTGGAGAGGTCGCTGTCCTTGCCCTTGTACTCCCCTTCTTCTATCTCTCCGTCTACTATTGCCTGGTATATTTTGTCATCCAGAGGCTCTACCTCGAAGTAGAACTTGTTGTGTTTGTTGGGACTCTTGCCTTCGAAGGTCTTGCTCTTGTTCTTTACTGTCTCCCTGTATACAACGATAGGCTTTGAGCTTTCAACCGGTATTCCCTCGTTCTTGAGACCCTTCTCAACCTTTGCCTGTATGTGAAGTTCACCAAGTCCAGACACAAGGTGTTCCCCTGTTTCCTCATCTATATCCACTTCCAGTGTAGGATCCTCCCTGCTGATCTTACGAAGGAACTGTACCAGATCAGGTAGATCCCTTGTTCTTTTTGCTTCTACTGCCTTCGTTACAACCGGTTCGAATACATGTTTTATCTCCTCGAAGGGTTCTATCTTGTACTCGGGACTGCATATTGTTTCGCCTGAAAAGGCACCCGAGACACCTACCAGGCCTATTATATTACCAGCCTGGACCTCTTCCATTGGGACCCTTTCCTGTCCCTTGTAAACACAGACCTGCTGGACTCTTTCCTCTTTGTGCTGTCCAACGAGATGTACCTCCTGTCCTTCCTTCAGACGCCCGGAGAAAACCCTGCCTGTGGCAACGGATCCCGCGTGCGGATCATCGTATACCTTTGTTGTTATGGCAGCAAGCTTTCCTTCTGCATTACATTTTTTCATATCCTTTCCTATTTCCGATTCCGGATCACCTGGCCATATCTTGGGTATCCTGTAGTTCTGTGCCTTTTCAGGGTTTGGTAGATGTCTTATTATTCCATTTAGAACTATCCTGTGAAGTGGTGCTTCCTTCCAAAGCTCCTTGTGTTCTTTCTTCGAGCACTTTTCCTGTATGTCCTTGAATGTTATGCCTGTCTCATCCATGTAGGGCTTTGATATTGCCCAGTTCTTCAGTGCGGAACCAAACATAACAGAACCGTCATCTACCGAAACAGTCCATTTTTTCTTGTAGTCTTCCTCTGCATACTTCCTTATGAGGTTGTTGACCTCTCTTATTATCTTCATAAACTTTTCCTGCATTCCTTTGGCATCCATTTCCAGTTCGTTTATGAGCCGATCGACCTTGTTTATGAAAAGGACTGGCTTAACCCTTTCCTTCAGTGCCTGCTGTATAACCGTTTCGGTCTGTGGCATAACGCCTTCTACGGCACATGCAAGTATTATTACTCCATCGACGGCCCTCATTGCTCTTGTAACATCTCCTCCGAAGTCAACATGGCCCGGTGTGTCTATCAGATTTATCAGATAGTCGTCCTCATTGAACCTGTGTACCATCGATACATTTGCTGAATATATTGTAATTCCCCTTTCCTGTTCCTGGTCGTCATAGTCCATGAAAAGCTGTTGTCCTGCGAGCTCATCGGATATCATACCTGCTCCTGCGAGAAGATTATCGGTTAGGGTTGTCTTTCCGTGGTCTATGTGTGCTGCAGTCCCTATGTTTCTTATGTATTTCTGTTTTGTCATGAGTTCTTTTACACGTTCAGCGAGTTTTTTCTTTGCCATATGATATCACCATTTATTTTTATCTTGCGCCCTCTGCTTCCCTTTCGAACCTTTCTTTCTGCCTTATAGCATAGGATTCTCTTTCGTCTCTGAAGGCTGCTGTTATTTCATCCGCGAGACATTTGGCCATGTTATCTTTCTTTCCTACGGACTGGGCGTATGCTCCCTGTGCTATATGTCTCAGTGAAAGGTCCACCCTTCTCTGTGGTGAGGATATAACAGCCTTTCTCCTTATTATGGATCCTACCTGGTATGAGGATACCTCCTCTACCGGAGCCGTGTTTTCGACAGCCCTCATAAATACTTCTACCGGATTTTCGCCCGTTCTGTCCTCTATTATAGAAAAAGCCTCCTTGGTTATCTTCCAAGCACTATAGGAGTCGCCTCCGCACCTACCCGAGCTTATCTTATGTCTTTTGCCCCTGTGTCCAGGTCCCATCAGGTGGTTCATTAACCTCTCGACCAGGTTCATCTCATTCTTTGAAAACCTGCTGGATGCGTGTCTTCCCTTTGACTTCTTTGGAGCCAGCATGGGATCCAGGCTTACATGATCCCTGAGACCTGGGTCGGTCGGTTCGATATCATCAACTTCCCATCTGTCAAATAGCTTCATGTCTTATCATCTCGTTGGTTTCTCCTTTCTTCCTGCTACGAGTTCCTTCAGTGAAACTCCGTTCACATGGATTACCTTCCACCTTACACCGGGGATATCTCCCTTTGCTCCCTTACCGGAGCCACCGAGTCCTTCTATGAGGACTTCATCGTGCTCATCTATATGTTCTATAGCACCATCACCTGGACAGAATGCGGTTACACGTTTGCCGTTTTTGAGCAACTGTATCCTTACACATTTTCTCAGTGCTGAGTTAGGCTGCATAGCTTCGACTGCACGCTTTTCTAGGACTATTCCTTTTCCCTGAGGGGCTCCTTCTATAGGGCCCTTCCTCTTCTTGAACTGTGTCATTCTGTCTTTGTAGTCCTTTTCCTTCCAGCGGAACTTCTTCCTGTCTTTTTTGAGTTTTCTTGCTGCAAACATTCCAGGCATCTGATCACCTAACTAGTTTCACGGCCGTTGATTATAAAGTTCACGGTCCTTCAAAGCCACACTCTTTGCATCTGTAGGTGTTTTTCTTTCTTCGGCACTTCCTGCACCTTACTATCTCTACTTCGTTGCACTTTGGACAGCCGAATCTGACGAAATCGTCCTCACCTATCAGATTCATACCACAAGAGTTGCACTTCAGTTCCATTTCAAAACACTTCCTTAAGTTTATCCTTTATATATTTAAATCTTGTCCGGGTCTTAACCGAGGTCGGAAAGTTTATAAGCCTTGGCAATCGAATACATCCTCCGTGAGAGCTTGCCGATATGTAGTAGATGTGAGAAAGTCTGGATGGATATAACAAGGCACTCTGGTTCCGGTGGTGGTCTTCTTTGTCATGACTGTTATGTCGAAGAGAGGATCAACGGAACCCACTGGAAGGCCTCTTTTGTAGACATGGTTATGGATAGGATATCGGATTCGTTGTAGAATGCTTGGAAAGGGCATAGATTTAAATTGAAGGAGTTAGTATTGTCCAAAAGGGGTAAACCCGTAATCTTACAAAACGTCCGATGTGGATGATAGAACAATATCTTGGTTCGCTGTCGGAGTTCTTCCTTGGACCTACCGAGGGTAGGATAATAGGTACCATAATAATACTTGTAGTTGGCCTTATCCTTACAAAGGGGCTTGCAAAGCTATCGAGACATTTTTCAATGAGAAGTATTTCTAAAGAAGATACTGCGAAAAGGGTGAAGAAGAGGAAGGGGGACCCTTCACGTCTTGTTGAGTATATAACCCTCATAGCCGTTATACTGGTTGCTCTTCTGTACCTCAATGCGCCCATGACTAGCAGAATAATAGCACAGGTGGTAAACAATATCCCCACGCTCATATCAACGGTTCTTATAATCATACTTGGTTTTATAGTGGTGAACCTGGTGGTGGATCTACTGGAGAAGTTTTTCGAGGCTCTCGACCTGGAGGAGTTTACACAGGAGTTCGGGTTGAGTTCCCGCGTTGTGGGCATAATACTCACGATATTTAAGATATTTCTGTACGTGCTTGTTGTACAGATGGCAGTGGTTCAAGCCGGCATATCACCCCAGCTTCTCAGTGAGACACTGACGGCTGCATCATACGCACTGGTGTTTGTCCTTGCCCTCGTTATGTTTTTTGGACTCAAGGACCTGGTTGTGAACTATGCAGCAGGTTTCTATCTCCGGAGTTCAAACATGTTCAAGAAGGGTAGACGTATAAAGTTCAAGGGAGAGTCCGGTGAGATACGTGACATGACAAAGTTCGGTACCACGATATCCACGGACTCCGGCTACTTTATGTTTATTCCAAACGCAGATGCCATGGAAGGCGAGGTATACTTCAAGCGAACCAAGGCCGATGTGGAAACCCTTGACGAGATAACAAACTACTTCCGTGCACAGAGCCCATCTTACTGTGGTCCTGCATCCGCGGAGATGGCCCTTGCTATATTTGGCTACGAGGTTGATCAGGAGTCCATAGGTAAGGAGGCAGATACAAAGTTGGACGGTGGTACAGGTGGTGAGGAGCTGGCCGCTGCTGTGGAAGAGCTAACAAACCGTGAGGTAAGAGCCAGTTATATCCCCTACGGTGAGATAAGCAATCTCAAAAGGGAACTCAAGGTATGGTTGAACGACGGTGCCCTGATAGTCCTGCATTTCATGAAACCGGTGATATTTCCAGACGCCACCACGGGACATTTCGTGCTCTGTTTGGGTGTGGAGGGTGACGAGGTCCTGGTCATGGATCCAAGTTCCAAGAGCGGCGGTGTGTACTATGTGGAATATGAAGACATGCAAAAGGCCATGAGGGAATACGACAAGCCACGGGGTTATATACCGATGGCACCAAAGGGAACGACGGCCTACTGGCGTCTCAAGGAGGGGTTGGTCTATTCACATCCAAACCTATACCAGAAGCTATCGAAGAATATGGAGGTCCAGCTTTCAAAGATAGCAAGGAAGGGAAGTATACTGAAGGAGGTTATACCCGGTTCGGTTACGGACTTTGTCGGCGACTGGAGATCCGATGAAAAGGTCAGAAGATTATGGATGCCAGACGACGAAGAGGAAAATGTGGGGGGTTTAAATGAATTTGTTGACGATAACTGAAGATGAGTCACTGGGGGAGAAGTTTGGTAAATACTTTGAGGAGGTGGATGTGCACTCTATAAGAGATGTCAAGATAGATGTAGACCACGGTGAAGTTTCTTCACATGTAAACGGAAAAAATGTTAAGGACTACAGCGCACTTTTTATAAGTCCAACACCCAAGGCCATAAACTTCACGAAGATATTTCTTGAAACCCTGACCGAGGGCAGTACAGAGACCAATATGGATGGAACCTCCTACTATATGATTGCAAAGAAACCCTACCTTTTCAAGGTTCTAAGTGAAAAGGGAGTTTCTATGCCAAGGACATATGTAGTTTCTTCTTACAAGTCTATGAAGAGGGTTCAACAGGAGTTCAGTGGGAACATAGTATGCAAGCAGTTCGAGGGCTTTGTTCAGAAGGATATAATGAAGACAGATGATCCTGAGGATATAAAGGCGTTTTCTGAGAACATGGAGCACGGAAAGAACTACATGGTAGTCCAGGATTTTTTGGACGGGGAGGTATATGACTGTCTGTATATAGACGGCGAGATAGTTTCAACTAGAATAAAGGGCGATACCTGGAGAAGGTCTCCCGGGCGGGACGGGTGCAATGAGAAGTATCACAAACCACCCAACGAGTTCTTGGAGGTTGTTCGTGATGCAGCCGATGCAATAGGTTCCAGGTTCTGTTCTGTTCGTCTTGTGGGGCCCAATGTAGTTGACATGAAGATGAACCCCGACCTGGATAGGTTCAAAAGAGTTTCAGGAAAGGATCCCTTCAAAAAGGTTGCTGAGATGTTGAAAACAGAGGATGGAGGTGAATCGGAGTGAAGTTTGCTATAATATATACACCGTTCCTCGAGCAACATCCACATATAATAGAGAGAGCAGAGGAATACTTTGATAGCGTACTTGCAGTTCCTATACATGGGATAAGGTATGAATACCAGAACGACGAACCTCCGAAAGTCATGTACAAGAACACAGATCTTTCTGAGTTCGATGCAGTCTTCCCGAGACTTTCGGGCGAAGATCTACTTTTCTCGGAACAGCTTATAGAGATACTCAACGAGTCCGGTCCCTATGTTCATATGGACTCCGACTCCTTTTCCCTGTCCTCAAATAAGTTCTACACGATGAAGGAGTTGAGTGGCAGTGGTGTGCATATCCCAAGATCAATATACACACTCTCCACAGAGACGGCCTCGGAAGCCGCCAGAGATATAGGCTACCCTGTTACAATTAAGCTGATATCCGGGTATGGCGGAAAGGGTATAATGCGTGCAAAGGATGATTCCGAACTAAGACCTATAATAGACACGCTTGAGGTATTCGAACAGGATATATGCCTTCAGGACTTTATAGAAAACCCAGGGGAGGATATCAGAATAGTAGTCATAGGAGAGGAAACGTATTCCTACAAGCGTGTGGGTCTTGAAAAGGAGTGGAGATCCAACATATCCCGTGGAGGCGAACGGAGGGAGTTTGATGCGCCTGAAGCGATGAGGGAGATGGCTGTAAGGGCATCCAAAGTCGCAGGTTTCGATATATGTGGTGTTGATATAATAGAGTCGGAGGATGGTGGACACATAGTAGAGATAAACGCTTCGCCCGGTATAACAGAGGAAACATCGGAGGTCGTCGGGATTGATATACCTGAAAGGATGATGAAGTTTGTACATTCAAAGGCGCTTGAGAACAGGGCGAGGGAAGGAGTTTAAACCTATATTAGTTCCAGTATATCGTCTATGAGCTTCTTTTTACTTTCCACGACTTCTTCGTCTACAAACTTTATGCCTGGCTTTGTGTTCAGTTCAACTATCCAGGGCCTGTTTTCTTTGTTGTACATTAGATCAACCGAGTATATACGGTCCTCGTAGTACATGAGTTTTTTATCGACCTCGTTTACAAGTTTACTGATACCGTCAGGTAGCTCCTCGATGTCGACTTTCATTATCTTGCCTCCTCTGCTCACATTGCTTATGTAGCCATTTTTGGGTGTCCTTACAAATGAGTATGATATATTTCCACTGACAACTATTATCCGGAGGTCGTGGACTCCATCGACATCTAGAAACGGTATTCCACCTGATGTATCCTTGAACTCCTGTGCAAGTAGGTTCCCTCTGTTCATCTCTTCTTTATCTGTTTCCATGAGTTCCTTGAAAACCTTCTCCTTATCAACGACCTTTACGCCCTCTCCGCCTGAGCCGAACCTTGGCTTGATCACTACCTTACCGGAGTTGATTTTTTGGAGGACCTTTTCATGGTTTCTTAGTGTTATGCGGAATGTTCTGGGAACCCTCTCAGGAAATAGTTCGTATATCTGTAACTTGTCCTTGCAGAGTTCCTCGAACTCCGGCTTGTTAAGTATCTCTATATCTCTTCCTATCCTGTACTTCAGTTTTTTCGTTTCTTCGTTGAAGTAGAACTTGTCTAAAACTACGTCCAGTGGTACGTTTTTATCCTTTTTCCATCCCCCGTCGAAGTACCAGGCGTTCTTCAGCTTTCCCCTGTTGTACTGGTTGTAGTGTGATACAAACACCCGCATGTTCCTTTCTCTGGCTCTAACAGACATATACTCAAGTGCATCGTTTAACCCCTTATCATACATCGGTCCATCCTCCTGGTCCCCGAACTCCTCGCTGATATACCTCTCGTCCCAGAGAACGCCCACTCCCTTCATTGGTTGAAGCACCTGTTCTTTACAGTTTCAAATATACCGTCTATGTTCTTTATCGCGTTTTTAACAGGAATGTCTGTGAACCTTCTTATGTTCTCCCTTCCGGCCTCGGTGTCCGTAGCAGGTCCTGATATTACGTCCGGGCTGTATCCATGGTCCTCCAGTATCCTCAAACCTCCGTATGCTCCTACAGGATCCATAGCCATGAATACCAGGCTTGTGCAGGCCTTCTTTACATCCTTGTCCTTGAGGACCTCCAGTACGTTGTACGAGGATAGTAGACCAGCCCCCAGCTCTGCAACCACCACGTCAACACCATCACCTGCTTCGTTTATGAGCCCCTTGCTTGCCCTTATAGCTATATCAGGTTCACATGTCGAAGATGGCAGACCGCAGTCCGTAAACTCATAGGCCTTTTTGGCCCCCGCCTTCTTCATGCCATGTGTATCTCTTTCCCTTGTTACGCCCGTGAGCTTTACTGCTCCAACGGTTTTACCTTGTTCGACGAACTTTGTTATGAGTCCCTTACAAACTGTAGTTTTCCCTGCGTCCATTCTGGAACTGGCTACCATAACAAGCGGACAGTTTATATCTATTGTTTCTGCTGGGTCGAGAGAGTATTCGGATATATTTATCCTCCTTCCGTCCTTCGATACAAATCCAAGAAATTTACATCTGTACGGTCTACCTATGTCTTCTGGATAGCTCAAACATTTTGCAAAGACGCCGCCCGACGACACAAAGTCTAGTTCTTCGCCCTCTTCCAGCTTGTAGGGAATCTCTGCAGAAAAGCCCCTGGTAGCCTTTCTTCTACCCAGGACTCCTACGACTATGTCTCCTATTCCAAGATCCACCATCTCTGCTCCCTTTACCTCTGCACTTCCGTAGCTCCCTCCTTTCTCTACAATCTCGACTGCAACTACGTCACCTGCTTTGAGATCTCTGCCGTTGTCGACCAGCTCGACCTTCTGGCTACTGTCCAGGAAACTGACGTTTCTGACTGAGGAGGTAACTACATCGGGCTCCACGATCATAATTCATCTCCACATGTCTATGTTCGTGATGTATACTTAAGCTATTCGGTCTGCTTTGTCCTATCCACCTCCACCACAGAACTGTACATATTTTAGTTATTCAGAGCGAGATCTAAAGAAGGATATAGAAAGAGAACAGTATGTGACTTACACCATCTAAGACTTTTTCTCTGTGTGTTTGATTGCACCATTTTTGGGTTCGTACAGCTTTACCTTTTCATCGTTTTCCCATATCTCGATTTCCAGTCCTCTTACCTTGCCCTTGCACTCATACCCATCGTCAATCAAATCTCTTTTTTTCACCATAAAAATTCCCATCTGGTTTCAGTAAGAACCTTAAACTTATTATAAGTTTCCAAGAAATACAGCGTCTGAAATCACTCAGTAATTTATCAAAAAACAAAATTAGTGTGGTGTGCTGGGAGTAGCCCTCCTTCTGTTCCAGGGGTATTCATCTCTGCGACCTACCCGCTCCAGACGTTGTCTGGAACCTATTTGGTCTTGCACCACCCA
>SL_8KL_010_SEDDRAFT_10000162_pt1 | contig 55225 bp, 51 predicted proteins | sample SodLakKL_010_SED_4_FD_11160 | JGI IMG/M metagenome (IMG submission 11160)
AAAAGGAATCTATTATTTATTTTCCTCATTGTGGTATTAACCATTTTAGCAATTATTTTTGGATACATTCCCCGGATGGAGCAAAAAAGTCGGCAGGAGGGTTTGGATCAGCAGGAAAGGCAGCTGATCATGGAGGATTTCTGGCCTGAGGGCTGTAGTTCTTGTCATAAAGTAACTGATAAAGACCGGACTATTGCTACTTATACCAACCAGCACATACAGGGTCATCCTGTGATTGATTCAAAAACCATAGAAGATTGCATGGACTGCCATAATCCCGGGGAAGAGCGTTTCACCCGGAGGATGCATTTTTCTCATCTTAACAGCCGTATTTTTACAGAGTTAATGGACAGCAGTTGCTTAGGTTGTCACCAAGTGGATGATAAAGGCAGAATTTTTGTTAAGGGTCTAAGATAATAAAAGGGATTTGAAATTATAAGTAGAATTTATAAACATAAACAGAAACAGAAATTATGTAAGCAGGGGGTAAAACAAATGAATGTTTATGATAGTGTTCATGCTCTGGCCAAAGCTTTGCAGGAGTCCGAGGAGTACAAGCAGTATTTAGAAGCTAAAGAAAAGCTGGAGGAGGATGAAAAGGCTAAAGAGATGTTGGTAGATTTTAGAAACTATCAACTTCAAATTCAAAAAGAACAGCAAGAGGGGAATAAGGTAACTAAAGAAAAAGGTGAACGGCTAAAGAACATGTATGAAGCTATTAATAATAATTTAACTGTAAAAAACTATTTATCAGCGGAATACCGTTTTGGCAAAATGATGGCAGATATAAGTAAAATAATTGGAGAAGCGGTAGGGATTGAAGAGTTTGAGGAAATAACGGGGACCAGTGAAAAGAAACCATAAAGATATCCTTTTAATTGACTTACCTGTAAAAGAGGTTAAGGCTTTAAAGCCTTAACCTCTTTATGGTTATTGTCCTGAGTGTAAATGTTAAACACTACTTTAAGGGTAGCAGCAAAGGGTATGGCCAGAATGATTCCCAGAATGCCTAAAAGTTTTCCTCCGATGAGGATGGCTACTATGATAGTAAAAGGCCTTATATCCACAGCTTTACCCAGAAGTAAGGGGGTAAGAACAAAAGCGTCAATAGACTGTATAAACACATAAAAAAAGATTATTAGTAAAAACCCGGGTGTATCAGGGGAAATGCTGATTAAAACAGCTGGAATTGCGGCTATATAGGGCCCTATATAGTAGATGATATTCATAAGACCTGCGAAGAAACCGAGAATAAAGTAAAAAGGCATACCCATGATAAAAAGTCCAAGGCCCGTTGCAAATCCTACAATTCCGCAGCGGAGAAAATTTCCCCGCAAATATGCGCCAACCTTTTCGTCTAAAATTGTTAACACCCTGGAGAATTCATACCTGTAATTTGTAGGGGCTGACATGATAATGCCTGCTTTTATTTTTGCTAAATCCTTTAAAAGGTAAAAAACCAGGAACAAAATAACAATAAGTTCCGTTAATCGGGAAAATAAGGCCAGGGTAAGGGATGTTACCTGATTTAATAACTGCTGTAAATTTGTAGGTATCTGTTGTATTAAAGAGGTTATTACCTCTTCAAACTGAGGGTACTGTATTATCTGAATAAACTCCAAAAGGTAGGGCTGTAACATGGCAATATATCTGGGTAAAAGTTTTGTAAGTTCAACAATTTCATTAATCAATATAGGAATTACCAGGTAAAACATTAGCACTATAAGTGCCAGGAAAACCAGGAAAGCTACAGTTACAGCCAACCAGTGGGGGACTTTTTTTGCGGTTAGGAAATTAACTACCGGGCTGATAGAATACACTATGAGAACAGAAATAATTATTAGATTAATTACCCACTGTAACTCCCTGATAAACCATATCAAACCAGCAATCAGCAGTACGGTAAAAATAATTTTTAAGGCCAGTTTGAACTCTTTTTTCATTTTTAAAGCCTCCGATTATCTTGTCCACATAAAAGTTATCTTTAATATTATAATATATAAAACTTGTTAAGGCAAAAAATTTAACTACAATTCGTTTTCTTCCAGTTCCGGACGGTATTCTGCCTCCAGATAGAAAACTATCTCTTCAGCGAAAATTATAGACCTTACTTTAATTAAAAAGCCTTTCCCCCCCACCTGGACAATGCGATTGTCTAAAAGTTTAAAAACCAACTCCGGATTTGTTTTGCCTATTTCCTGACCTATAAGATCCTTTACTATTTCTCTAACTTCTTTTTTTAATTCCAGCTCAGTAAAAGAATCTTTAGTATTTTCATTCTCAGATAAGAATATAATTTTAATGTCCTGAATAACCCCAAATTTCTGATTGCTCCACTGTTCTTCGTAACTACTCAACCTTTCTAAAGCCTCATATAATTCAACTCTAAGCCTTTCTTTTTCATAGTACAGGCGATTTAATTCCTTGCCGGCCAGGATTTGCATAAAAAAAGATCCAAGAAGAATACCCAGGACAAACCAGGCTACCTTTTGCTTCATATTTATTCTCCTCCTGCCAGGAACANAATTATAAGGTATCCAAGGTGGGCTCCGTAAAAAGCACTCAGAATAAATAAAAACTGTTTTATGACATTACTTATTTGGCCATCCAGAAAACCTGTTTCAATGACCCTTATAGCAACAAACGTTCCTCCAATAGCCGAAACCAGGGCCCAGATTTTTAATTTTTCTGCCAAATCCAGCATGACTTTTAAGGGAGGGTCATGGCAGAAAATTGAACCTAAAGAACCTATTAGGGTCCCGCCTAAAATTACACCCAGAGCTATGAAAAAATTATAAATTAAAGTATGGACAAATTTTTCCACTTTAAATTCCTCCGGCTATGATAGTTATGATAAACAAATATCTTTATATTTAACAATTTTATTATCTGTTTACTTCACATATAACCTAAATATGCAGTTATTTCTTAATGTGGTATAATTATTAAGGAAAGAATTTATAATTACTAAATTACTAAAAGGGAGGCAACTTCCATGGATAAAGAAGAAAAAGACAAGAAAACAGGTTTTGTCCACCTGCATTGTCACTCAGAATACAGCCTACTTGATGGGACGGCCAGGGTTAAGGATATGATCAAGAGGGCCAAAAGCCTGGGTATGCCTGCAATAGCAATTGCCGACCATGGGGTTATGTACGGGGTTATCGATTTTTACAAAGCTGCCAAAAACGAAGGTATTAAGCCTATTATTGGTTGTGAAGTTTATGTTGCTCCCAGGTCCCGTTTTGATAAAGTATCTAAAATTGACGACAACTTATGCCACCTGGTTCTTCTAGCTAAAGATAAGGTAGGTTACCGTAACTTAATGAAAATAGTAACTAAAAGTTTTTTAGAAGGTTTTTATTATAAACCAAGGGTGGATTTTGAACTGTTGAAGGAAAATGCGCAAGGTTTAATAGCTTTAAGCGGCTGCCTTGCTGGTGAGTTGCCTAGGCTGATACTAAAGGATAAAAAAGACCAGGCCAGAGAAGTTGCCCTTAAATACAGGGATCTTTTCGGCAGCGGAAACTATTATCTGGAGATACAAGACCATTTTATACCAGAGCAGAAAAAGGTTAATGCCACTTTAGCGGAAATCAGTACAGAAACAGGTATCCCAATGGTAGCAACCAATGATTCCCACTACATAAATAGAGCCGATGATTCTAACCATGATGTGCTTTTATGTATACAGACAGGTAAAACAGTAGATGAACAGGACAGGCTTAAGTTCCCTGGTAGTGAGTTTTATTTGAAGTCAACTGAGGAGATGAAAGAAATATTTGCTGAATATCCTCAGGCTTTAGAAAATAGTTTAAAAATTGCGGAAAACTGCAATGTTGAATTTGACTTTACCCAGACTCATCTGCCTTACTACCAGATTCCCGAGGGTTATGATGAGAATAGTTACTTAAAAAAGCTTTGCCAGGAAGGGCTTAAAGATAGATTTCAGGAAATAACGCCGGAAATACAATCCCGGTTAGATTATGAGCTAGACGTTATTTTTCAAATGGGATATGCCAGCTATTTTTTAATTGTGTGGGATTTTGTTAAGTACGCCCATGAAAACGATATACTGGTAGGACCTGGCCGGGGTTCCGCAGCAGGAAGTCTGGTGGCTTATTCACTTTATATAACTAATATAGATCCTCTAAAATACGGACTTTTATTTGAACGTTTTTTAAATCCTGAACGGGTAACTATGCCCGATATTGACATTGACTTTTGTTATGAGCTAAGGGAAAAAGTCATAGAATATGTTTTAAATAAATATGGTGAAGATAAGGTAGCCCAGATCATTACTTTTGGTACCATGGCAGCCAGGGCGGCTGTCAGGGATGTAGGGAGGGCATTAAATTTTCCTTATGCAGAAGTTGATAGAATCGCAAAATTAATTCCTTTCGAACCAGGAATGACTATTGAAAAGGCTATACAATTTGATGAACTAAAAGAGCTGGTTGAAAAAGACGATAGGGTAAAGAAACTTCTGGATATTTCCCGTTCCCTGGAAGGGTTGCCCCGTCATGCTTCTACCCATGCTGCTGGAGTAGTGATAGCAAAGGAATCTCTGGACAATTATGTCCCTTTACAAAAAACTAATGATGCAGGTATGGTAACCCAGTTTCCCATGGGAACCCTTGAAGAGCTGGGGCTTTTAAAAATGGACTTTTTAGGATTGAGAACCTTGACCATAATGCAGGAAACCATAAACCTGGTGGAGAGTTCAGGCGGGCATAAAATTGATATTAAAGAAATCCCTTTGAATGATTCTACCACTTATGAACTGCTGTCCAAAGGCAGCACAGCCGGTGTATTCCAGCTGGAAAGTTCCGGTATGCGCAATGTTTTAAGGGAGCTTAAGCCTAACAAATTTGAAGACATTATTGCCGTTGTAGCTTTATATCGACCTGGTCCCATGGAGCAAATCCCTACCTTTATTGAGAGCAAACACGGAGTTAAACCTGTTGCATACCTTCATCCCAGGTTGGAGCCAATTTTAAAGGAAACTTATGGCGTTATGGTTTACCAGGAACAAATCATGCAGGTGGCAGCAGAAATGGCCGGTTTTTCCCTGGGACAGGCTGACCTACTAAGAAGGGCCATAGGGAAAAAGAAAATGGAGATTTTAACCCAGCAGAGGGAAATTTTTGTGCAGGGGTGTACAGATAATGGTTATTCAGAAGACCTGGCTAACCAGCTTTATGATTTGATTGTTAAATTTGCTTCTTACGGGTTTAACAAATCCCACGCCGCTGCTTATGCCATGATTGCCTACCAGACGGCTTATCTTAAAGCCAACTATCCTGTAGAATTTATGGCAGCTCTCCTGACAGGGGTTATGTCAACCAGCGAAAAGGTTACAGCATATATAGATGACTGCCGGAAGCAGGGTATTGAAGTGTTGTCTCCAGATGTTAACGAAAGTTATGCTAATTTTACCGTGGTGGGGAGTGAAATCCGGTTTGGTCTGGCAGCAGTTAAAAATGTGGGAATAAATGCTATAGATTCCATAATTAAAACCAGGGAGAGGGTTGGTTCTTTTAACTCCTTGAGGCATTTTTGCAACGAAGTAGACTTAAGGGTTTGCAATAAAAAAGTTATAGAGAGTTTGATTAGAAGTGGCGCTTTTGATTCCCTGGGGTCTTATAGATCTCAGCTGTTGTCAGTTCTGGACGATACTATTTCCAATGCGCAGTCTTACCATAAGGAAAGGAAGAACGGGCAGCTGTCCATGTTTGAGCTTTTATCCGAAGATAAAGAATGGGACTTAAGTAAGGATGTGCTTCCTGACATAGATGATTTCACCATGAAGGAGAAGTTGTCTTTTGAAAAGGAACTTCTGGGCTTTTATGTTTCCGGGCATCCTCTGGAGCAGTACCGGGAAGTTCTGGAAACCCAGGGTATCCCTACCTGTGAACTGGATCAATACAAAAATGACCAAAAAGTCAGTCTTGGGGGAATAATACACAATGTTAAACCTATAGTTACTAAAAAAGGTAATAACATGGCTTTCTTTACCCTGGAGGACCTGAGGGGAGAAATTGAAGTAATCGTATTTCCTGACCTTTTTGAGAGCTGCAGGGATTACCTGGAAAACGAGAAAATAGTTAAGGTTATGGGTAAGCTAGACAGGAACTCAGAGGATGAATTGAAAATAATAGGGGAGCGGATTTTACCCCTGCAAAGTGTTCAAAAGAAAGTTTATCTAAAAGTAAAGGATAATAAACTTGACTACTTCTATACTTTGAAAGATATTCTGCTGTCAGAAAATGGTGACCTTCCTGTATACCTGTACTTAGAATTACGGGAGAAAATGATTTTAACCCAGATGGACTACTGGATTCCGGATGATGAAGTAATTTTAGAGAGAATTAAGGAGCTAATTGGCAAAAAAAACGTTCTGGTTAAGGAGGCTCAGATGTAATTTGCTTTTTATTATTTGAATATGATAAAATAACTTAAATATACTAGAATAACTTAATATAACAAAAAATGAAAGAAACGGGGTGAATGGGGCTTGTTTAAAGATTTTTTCAGAAAAACAAAATATGCAATACTAGATACCCCTGAAAATGTAGAGCGTAAAGAACCAGAAGCATTTACTAAATGTGATGAATGTGGTAACACAGTATATTATAAGGATTCAGATAAAAACTTTAAAGTTTGCACCAGGTGTGGTTATCATATGAAGCTAACTGCAGATGAGCGACTATCCATTATATTGGATGAAGAAAGTTTCCTGGAATATGATACGGATCTAGAAACCTTAGATATTTTGGAATTTCCCCAGTATCAGGAAAAAATAAAGGAAACTCAGGAATTAACAGGGTTAAAAGAAGCGGTGGTAACCGGTGAGGGGAAAATAGAAGGTATTCCCTCGGTTATATGTGTAATGGACCAGCGATTCATTTCAGCCAGTATGGGTTCTGTTGTGGGTGAAAAAATCACCCGGGCTATAGAAAAGGCTATAGAAAAAAAACTGCCGGTTGTTATTTTTTCTGCTTCCGGAGGAGCCAGGATGCAGGAAGGTATTCTGTCTCTTATGCAGATGGCAAAGACCAGTGCAGCAGTAGGTAGGCTAAATAAGGCTGGACTGTTGTATATATCTGTTTTAACTAATCCTACTACAGGGGGGGTTACCGCTAGCTTTGCTTCTCTTGGTGATATAATCATTGCTGAACCGGGAGCTTTGATTTGTTTTGCCGGTCCCAGGGTTATAGAGCAGACTATACGCCAAAATTTGCCTCCTGGTTTTCAGAGGGCAGAGTTCCTTCTCAAGCATGGGTTGCTGGATTTAATTGTCGTAAGGAAGGACCTTCGCCAGACTATAGCAAAGCTGTTAGCTTTTCATAAGGGGGTTTAAAAGGGGGATAGTATGACTAAAAAATTAGAATTTGATAAACCTATAAATGAGTTGGAGGATAAAGTCAAGGAACTTCAAGAATTTGCACAGGAAAAAAATATAGATCTTTCCGATGAAATTAAAGTGCTGGAGCAGAGACTGCATAGGTTTAAAAAGGAAACCTATGAGAACCTTACACCATGGCAGAAGTCACAGGTAGCCCGATACCTGGAAAGACCTACTACTTTAGATTATATTAAATACATATTTACAGATTTTGTGGAGCTTCATGGTGACAGGCTTTACGGTGATGATATGGCTATCGTTGGAGGTTTGGCATACCTGGAGGGGCAGCCCGTTACAGTGGTTGGTCATCAAAAGGGAAAAGAGGTTAAGGAAAACGTTTCCCGGAACTTTGGCATGCCCCACCCTGAAGGTTACCGAAAGGCTTTACGACTTATGCGTCAGGCGGAGAAGTTTAATCGTCCGGTTATATGCTTTGTGGATACACCGGGAGCTTTTCCAGGGATCGGTGCTGAAGAACGGGGCCAGGGGGAAGCTATTGCCCGTAATTTAATGGAATTATTTTGCCTTAAAATTCCTGTCATAGTAGTTGTTTGTGGCGAAGGGGGCAGCGGTGGAGCCCTGGCGTTAGCTGTTGGGGACAGAATATGTATGTTGGAACATGCTATTTACTCGGTTATTTCTCCTGAAGGTTGTGCCAGCATTATATGGAAAGATTCCAACAGGGCTGTAGAAGCGGCTTCTGCCCTAAAACTTACAGCCCAGGATCTGTTAAATTTTGGTGTTATAGACGAGATTATCTCCGAACCTCTGGGAGGTGCCCACCGGGATCCAGAAGCCATGGCATGTAAAATCAGAGATAAAATTATTAAGAATTTAAAACAACTAAAAACTATGTCCCAAGAAGAACTGGTTAAATTTAGGCACAAAAAATTTAGAAAAATTGGTATGTTTACAGAAGATATAGCTGAAAATTAAGTATAAAGATACATTTAAATAGGAGGCTTTTCATGGACAGGGTTGGAATTTTAACCAGCGGAGGGGATGCTCCGGGGATGAATGCTGCAGTAAGGGCAGTAGTAAGGAAAAGTATATATTATAACATGGAGGTTTTTGGCATCCAAAGGGGTTTTTCCGGTCTTATTAATGGGGAGTTCGTTCAAATGGAATTGAGTTCAGTTGCAGATATTATTCATCGGGGAGGAACCGTACTGAGGACGGCTCGCTGCCCGGAATTTGTAACTAAAGAGGGCCAGGAAAAAGCCCTGGAAGTAATTAAGGAATATAGTTTTGACGGCTTAGTAGTTATTGGAGGAGATGGTTCCTTTCGTGGTGCCATGGCTTTGGCTAATACCGGTATTATTAATACTATTGGTATTCCCGCTACTATAGATAATGATATTCCCGGCACAGAAGTTTCCATAGGTTTTGATACAGCCATGAACACCATAACGGATGCTATTAATAAGCTAAGGGATACGGCTACTTCCCATGAAAGAATTTTTGTCTTGGAAGTAATGGGGAGAGATACAGGTTTTCTGGCTCTTCACGCAGGTTTAGCCGGCGGGGCCGAGTCTATCTTGATTCCGGAAATGGATTTTGATATACAAAAGGTATGTGACAGAATTATTAGAGGGCATAATAGAGGCAAGCTTCATAGTATTATATTGGTTGCTGAAGGTGCTGCCAGTGGCTTAGCAATAGCAGAAGCTATTAAAAAATGTACCAATATGGATACCAGGGTAACAATTTTGGGACACCTGCAAAGGGGCGGTACTCCAACTGCCTTTGACCGAAATATTGCCAGCAGATTGGCTTCAAAAGCAGTAGATTTATTAAGGGAAGGAAAAAGCAATTTAATGGTATGTATGGCCGCCGGGGATATAACAGCTTTAGAATTTAGTTCCGCATTAAGTCAGAAAAAGAATGTGGATGAAGATATTTATGAATTGGCGGGAATACTTTCGACATAGGAAAGGTAAAGAGGTGATGGATTGAGGCGGACAAAAATTGTCTGTACAATCGGGCCGGCCAGTGAATCTCTGGAAAAGATAATAAGCCTGATGCGGGCCGGGATGGATGTGGCCCGGTTAAATTTTTCCCACGGTAGTTTAGTTGAGCATGAAAAAAGAATAAGAAATATTCGTAAGGCTTCCAGAAAGACCAGGAGAAACGTAGGAATATTAATGGATATTCGTGGTCCGGAAATTCGCACAGGAACTTTTATTGGGGGAAAAGCTAACCTCAATAAAGGAGATACATTTAGTTTAACTGTTGAAAATGTACCTGGAGACCAGGACCGGGTTTCTGTTACCTATAAAGGCATTGTAAATGATGTTAAAACCGGAGGAACTATCTTACTGGACGATGGATTAATAGAGTTAAAAATAAGGGAAGTAACAGAAAAAGAATTAATCTGTGAAGTGGTGTCCGGGGGAGAAATTAGCAATAACAAGAGCGTTAACCTTCCCGGGGTTACTCTAAACCTACCTCCCATGTGTGAAAAAGATGAGGCGGACATAATATATGGAATTTCTCAAGACCTTGATTTTTTAGCGGCCTCTTTTACCAGAAAGGCTTCTGATGTCCTGGACATCCGGCGGCTTTTGGAAGCAAAAAAGTCCAGGATGATGATAATTGCTAAAATTGAAAATGAAGAAGGAGTTCGAAATTTTGAAGAAATCTTAAATGTGTCTGACGGGATTATGGTGGCCCGGGGAGACTTGGGTGTGGAAATTCCTGCAGAAGATGTCCCCATTGTGCAAAAGATGCTTATTAAAAAGTGTAACCAGATGGGGAAATCTGTTATTATTGCTACCCAGATGTTAGATTCTATGATTCGTAATTTTCGTCCTACAAGGGCTGAGGCCAGTGACGTAGCTAACGCTATTTTTGACGGAACAGATGCGGTTATGCTGTCGGGGGAAAGCGCTATAGGCAATTATCCTGTAGAATCGGTAATAACCATGGATCGGATAGCACAGAGGGCCGAATCGGCGCTTCAGTATGAAGAAATACTGGAAACCTTTGAGCCATTAATGAACAAAACGGTAACTGATGCCATCAGCTACTCTACCTGTCATACAGCCAAAGAGCTGGGGGCAGCTGCTATCCTTTCTTCTACTCAGACAGGACAAACAGCCAGAATGGTTTCCAAGTATAAACCTAAAACACCTATTATTGCTGTTACACCAAATAGCAAGGTAATTCGTTATTTAACTCTAACCTGGGGGGTTTACCCTATATTATGTGAGCCTACTAAAAATACCGATGAAATGTTTAGGGCAGCAGTAGAAGCAGCTCTGAAAGCCAGGCTGGTTAAAAACGGAGACCTGGTAGTTATTACAGCTGGGATCCCTATAGGAGAGGGGACTACTAATTTATTGAGGGTGCATACTATCGGAGAAATAATACTAAAAGGTTCAGGAATAGGTGACAGGGCAGTAACCGGCAGGGCTTTCCCTGCAAGGAACCCAAAAGAGGCAAGTCATATTCAAGGGAAAGATATACTGGTTTCTTATGGAACAGATAAGGATTTTGTCCCTTATATTAAAAAGGCCAGGGCCCTCATTGTAGAAGAGGGAGGATTGACCTCTCATGCTGCCATTATCGGTTTATCTTTAAAAATTCCGGTTATAGTGGGTGCCAGGAATGCCATGGAGTTATTGGAAAAAGGTTCTGTGATAACGGTAGATCCCATTAGAGGACAGGTATACAAGGGAAAGGCCAAGGTATTATAGGGCTCAAAGGGAGGATTTTTTATTGGCAAAGTTTTTATTGCTTTTTACCATTATCCCCCTGCTAGAACTTTTCCTTTTAATTGAAGTAGGAAGAGTAATCGGTACTGTGCCCACAATTTTTATTGTGGGAGCTACAGGATTTTTTGGTGTTTTGCTGGCCAGGATGCAGGGGATGTATACTATTTATCGCTTCAGGTCAGAGCTTAGCAGGGGTGTTTTACCGGCAGAAGAAATGTTTAATGGCGCTTGTGTGTTGGTAGGGTCAGCGTTTTTACTTACTCCAGGATTAATAACGGATGTTCTCGGGTTTGCTTTATTGATTCCCCATACACGCTTTTTTATAAAAAAGTTTGCACAAAAGAAGATTAACAAGATGATTGCTAATGGAGATATAAGGATTTGGCGGCCATAGTGAAATAATTATAATATTGAGGAGGGATTAGATATGACTTCAGGAATTAGAACAGGCATAGTTTATGATGACATGTATCTTCTTCACGAAACAGGGATGCATCCGGAAAAGAAAGAAAGGCTTAAATCTATAATGTCTTATTTGGAGAAAAGGGATGTTTTAAAAAAATTAGAAAAGGTGGAACCCCGCAAGGCTAAAGTGGAAGAGATAGAATATGCTCATAACAGGGACTATATAGAACAAATAGAATCTTACTGTGCTAAAGGGTACAATGCTATAGATATGGATACCTTTATTAGTGCCAACAGTTATGAAGCAGCTCTTCTGGCTGCGGGGGGCTCAATGGCCGCTGTGGATAAGGTTATGAAAGATGAACTGGACCATGTCTTTTGTTTCGTGCGCCCGCCCGGGCACCATGCAGAGCCCAGTCAGGGCATGGGTTTTTGTCTTTTCAATAATGCTGCAATTGCTGCTTATCACGCTATGAAAGAATATGATATAGAAAGAGTTTTAATTTTTGATTGGGATGTTCACCATGGTAACGGAACACAGCTAATTTTTTATCATGATCCCAGGGTGCTATATTCATCTGTGCACCAAAGCCCTGCTTTTCCGGGGACGGGAGCTGCTGATGAAATTGGGGCCGGAAAAGGAGAGGGATATACTGTTAATGTCCCATTATCCGGAGGTTTTGGGGATAATGACTACGAACTTATTCTGCGGGAATTACTGGTTCCTCTTTGTGATGAGTATAAGCCACAGTTAATTATTGTTTCTGCGGGCCAGGATGCCCATGAAAATGATCCCCTGGCTGGAATGGCCCTGAGTTCTCATGGCTATGGTATGATGGCCGGTATTATGAAGGAAATAGCAGACAAGTATTGTGATGGGAAAATTGTTCTTCTTTTAGAAGGAGGCTATAATGTAAATGCCTTGGCGGAATCAGTATTTTGTGTATTAGATACTTTAGCCGGCTGGGAAATGGGAATAGAAAGCAAAAAGGGCGAAATACTGGAAAGACAAGCTACCAGAGACAGAATAGATATTGTTAAAGATAAACTAATGCCCTTTTGGCCTACCATGGCGGAATAATCATATAAAAAAGTGAGCAATAAATTACTAAAGGAGCGCGTAAGCGCTCCTTTAGTTTTCTCCTTTATTATTCTAGAGGGAGCTGGTTAATTACCAGGCCTGTTACCAGCTTGGGATAGAAAAAAGTTGATTTTTGAGGCATTCTTTCTCCGCCTCCGGCGACAGTTGTAATTTCTTCTACCTTGGTTGGGTTCATAAAAAAAGCCAGCTGGTGGGAACCGGTATCTACCGCCTCAAGGGCAAACTTTTCATCCCGGGCGTAGGTAAGGTGAGTTTCCTTCTCCCTCTGGGCCTCTTCTATATGTAATAACTTTTCCATTATCATTACCTGCAGCACAGAAACATCAAGGCTTTTCCATTCACTGGAACGGTTTAGGTTAGACCTATTCATAGTATTTATATCTTTCAAGGTAAGCAGGTAAAAGCAGTTATTTCCTCCATAAAGTCCAAAAGCATGATTGTTTAAACTCTTTTTCTCAAGGACCTCATACATATTATGAAAAGCTTTTTCTCTGCTATTTTTATCAAAGGGGAATTCATTTATGGTAAAATCTTGGGCTATTTTTTCTAAGAAAATTTTTAAGTTAAATTCCTTTAAATTTTTAACTAGCCTGTGGGTAGGCAGGACCAATAATCCGGGGTTATAAATATTTACCAGTCCCATCATTACGTAATTATAACCCTTTTTATTAAGTGCCGCCATTTCCTTGGAGAATTCCAGAGCGGTTTCATAGCGATGGTGACCGTCAGCAATAAATATCTGTTTGCCTTTAAGTAAGCTTTCTAAAGTATTTATGATTGAGCGGTCACTTATGGTCCAGATACGGTGCCTGTTTTCCTCTTCATCTAGAAAGTCCATGTCTGCTTCATGGTCAAGGGTATCAAATATTTTTTCCAAAATACATTGTTTATCAGGATAAAGACCAAATATGGGACTGAAATTAGCTTTACAGACACGGAGAAGTTTTAGCCGGTCTTCTTTTGGTTTAGAAAGGGTTTCTTCATGGGGCAATATAGTTTTTTCTTTAAAATCTTCTACCTTTACACAGGCGAAAAATCCTCTGCGAATTACTTTTGTATCATCAACATTGAATTCAAGCTCATATAAGTATAAAGCGGGCTGCTCATCTTTTAGGAGAATGCCTTCTTCCAGCCAGGTGTTAAATTCATCTGCGGCACGGGTATATACGCTATTCGCCTCGCCATCTTCAGGATTTGTAAGCCCGTATTCAAGGCGAATAATATTATAAGGGCTTTTTTTATAGAGCTTTTTTTGTGTATTTTGGTCGATAACATCATAAGGTGGTGCTATTACCATATTTATGTCTTTGATAAGGTTGATGTTATATTTAATACCTGGGAAAGGTTTAATTTCAGCCATTTTGCTTTTCCTCCTTTGTTAGAACCATTAGTTTTTATATACTAGAATTTTATTATACTTTCATTAAAATATCAATGGAATTTGTGTTGTATTGAGGAAATATATCTTGTTATTCTTCTAATTCCGGGTTAATCTCTTCTCTTCTTATATCTTGTCCTGATCTCCCAATGGATAATCAAGTTTAAAAGACCCCGGAGAACAATAATTGCTCCCAGGATAAGAATTTCATCAAAAGTTCTTACTATTACTGTCCGTAATATTTCCCCTCCCAGCTTGAATTCTAATCCAAAGGCAAGGGATTGGGCTAAAGTAAGACGTAATATTCTTCCATCCCTACTTGTTTTAAGAAAATTAACAAAAGCAATGGATGAAGATATTACTATTACAAAAGCACCAAAAATATCCAGAATATGTGCCAGGACAATAATAAAGGGGGAAAGGTAGGTGACTAAAGTATGTTCCATGTTCGTTTCTCCCTTGGGATAATAGTTACCTTATTAAATTGTCTCATTTTAACTAATTTAATACAGTAACCGGAACAAGGAGTAAAATCTGGGCGCAGGAATGCTTTCTTTACTTAGTGTTACTTCCTCATTTACTTGACACTATCCTTAAGTTTTGCTAATATGTTGGATATACGGGAAAATAAAAAAATGCCGAAGTGGCGGAACAGGCAGACGCACTTGATTCAAAATCAAGCGGGGTTTCCTCGTCCCGGTTCGAATCCGGGCTTCGGCACCATTGATTTCAAAGATAAAATTCAATAGAAATAATAATGAAATCGGGGATAAACCCGATTTTCTTTGTGTATTTAGCTTGTCTCCTTGATAAACTTTTGAACAGTCTCAAAATACTGGTCCGGATCAATAATTATGATGTTGTTATGGTCTGCGTAAGGTATAATTAAAAGATTTTTTTGGTCCGTTCCCAGGTTATTGTACAGGTCTTTAGCTTCCTGAGCAGGTACAAGATTATCAAACTGGCCGTGAATGATTAAAGAAGGCAAGGAAATGTTCTTAACAACATCCAGACATTCCTGGTCCAACCTGTCCAAATCAATACCTGGAGCGGGAATATCCAGATGCCAAATCAACCTGGCTACACTTATAAATCCACTTTCAATGATGAGCCCCTTAATTTCATCAGTGTAGTTGTAGGCCAGTTCCAGGGCAGAAATACTGCCCAAGGACCTTCCCATAATCCACAAATCCTTTGGGAAATTTCTTTTATCCAGTTCTTCCCTTACAGCTTTAAATAAAATGTGGGCATCTTTAATAATGTTTTCAAAACTGGGAGAACCGCTGCTGCTGCCGTATCCCCGGTAATCTGCTACTACCAGGTTAATGTTACGGTTATTGTAAAAAGGGGCGATATTATCATAATCGCTAACCACTTCTCCGTTACCATGAAAATATAAAACCCAGGGACAGTTTTTTTCTTTAACATAAAAGCGTGTAGATATGTAAATATCTTTATCAACCTGGACAGAACTGTCAAAAGCTTTTGGAGGGCAGCCGTGAAAATCTTTACGGGGATGGAAAAGATATTTCAGAAGTAAAGGATGGTCAACCAGGGAGTAACTTTTCATATTTATCTTCCTCTCTTAGTAATATTCCAAAAATCTATTATTCCATATTCTTTATAAAGTCAAAACATCCTTTATTTTAAAGCATCTTTTTTAGGGCTAAAAAGGGAGCCCGCAGTCAGCGGGCTCCCTTACAGTGAGCTGATAAATTTTAAAGCATTTGTTTTAGCATGGAGTTATATTGGCTCTGCAGCTCTTCTAATTCCTCAGCTTTTTGCATTACTTCATAATCCATGCAGTCCTTGTCTACTACCATTTTCTGCAGTTCATTCTGCACCCTTTCAATTTCACTAATCATATTTTCTAAATTCAAAAAAATCACCTCGGTGAAAAGTTTTCCCCCCAGTGATTATATTATTTAACTAATAACGAATTTTCTACCTATTAACAGGATTAAATGCTATCCTTTTTTTGGAAAACAAGCAAAAACTCATGAACCTTGTTTACCCTGAACACATAGGGGTAACCCAAGGGTCGCAGGTTGTTGTATTCTTTCCTCCGGTCCCATATTATTATATCATCTAGAAGGTAACCCCGGCGGGTAAGTTCTGATGAGAGATCCATGTGAAATGGATAAAAGACAGGACCTTTTCGTATGTCCATCACGTTTATAACTGCATACCCGTCTTTTTTTAAAACTTTGTAAACCTGTTCAAATATGTNTCCCAGGGATATAATGAAATCCTGGTAACTTTCTATTAAACTCAGATCCTTTTTCAGGTTGCCGTAATTTCGCAGTTTCTTGTGATCTGCAGTACGTTTCTGCCCCAAAATNTTCCAGTAAGGGGGTGAGGTTACACAAAGGGAAACACTTTCTGGCTTAACATGTTTTTCAAGATTAGTTGAATCATCATTTATAATTACAGGATAGCAGTATTTATATCCTTCAGGTTCTAGATTGTGTTCTAAATTATATTGATTCAGGCGGTTTTTAGTAAGCTTGACAAAATCACTGGATATTTCTATTCCTATAGAGGGTCTATCCAGATTGTATGATGCTATAAGTGTGCTTCCCGAACCGGCAAAAGGGTCAAGTACCAGGTCATCGGGACTGCTAAATATTTCTATTAAGCGGCTGACAAGCATTTTGGGGAACATGGCAGGGTGTTTCATTTTTTTTTCTTCAATATCCTTTTCAATATCGCTCCAAATGCTGATTGAATACCTGGCCCAGGTTTTTCCGTCAAGGTCTGTTCGGCTCTTTTTATTACTCATATTATTCTACAACCTTTCAACAGAATCATTATGAGTATTATACCATTAAAGCAAAAGTTTGCCACTTTTCATCTCTAAATAAATCCCTAAATAAATAGTGAATATTACCGTTGAATTATAAATTATTTTCACTAAGTACATTTCATGCTATAATTTTAGAAGAGGACAACTTATTATAAAATGAAACTTAAGTCTGGTGGGATAAAGCATGACAGTTTTAAATATTTTTAATTTGAGCAAGTCATATGGAGATAAGAATGTGTTGGAAAACATATCTTTGCAGGTTCAGGAAGGGGGGAAAATTGGTCTGGTAGGCCCTAACGGCGCCGGAAAGACTACGNTATTAAGAATATTAACCGGTGAAGAGGATGCCGATGGAGGNAGCTTTTCTTTTGCTAAGGAAATTTCTGCGGGCTATTTAAAACAAAGGCNTGATTTAATAAAGGGTTCTGTTTTATATGATCAGTTGAAAAGATCTCTACAGTATATATATTCTATGGGAGAACAGTTGAGAGATTTAGAAGAAAAAATGGCTTCCCAGGAGATACAGAACAAGCCTGATGCCTTAGAGAACATAATGGAAAAGTACGGGAAGTTATCGCAGGTTTTCCAGGAAAAAGGCGGTTATTTTTTGGAGAAGCGTATCAGGCAGGTTGCAGCGGGACTGGGGTTTAGTAAGGAGGATTTGAACAGGCTGGTAGAAGATTTTAGTGGTGGAGAAAAAACATGTATGCAGCTGGCATGCCTGCTTTTAGAAGATCATGATCTACTTCTTCTTGATGAGCCTACTAACTACCTGGATACAGAAGCGGTGGAATGGTTGGAGGAATTCTTAAAATCCTGGCGAGGGACTTTGCTGGTAGTTTCCCATGACCGCTTTTTTTTAGACCAGGTAGTTAATGGTGTTGCTCATATGGAAAATCATAACTTAACAGTCTATCAAGGAAATTACTCGGATTTCATAAAGCAATATAATATGCAAAAATTAAGCTTAGAGAAAGCTTATCAAAAGCAGCAGGAGTTTAAAAAGAAAGAGGAAGAGTTTATTCGAACCTCAGGAGCTGGTGAAAGGGAGAAGCGTCAGGCTAAAAGTAGAGAAAAAAGGTTGGAAAAGCTAGAGTCAATTGAGAAGCCCCAGAAGGAAAAAGAATTATCCATGGATTTTAATTATATTGGCCGGGCTGGTCAGGAGGTAGTTGTTTTTGAAGAGGTCAGCAAGTATTTTGGGGAAACGGTTCTTTTCAGGGACGCTTCTTTTAGAATAATGTGGGGGGACAAAGTGGCCCTGGTTGGCCCCAACGGGGCAGGGAAAACCACATTGCTAAAAATTATCACCGGGCAGTCGGCGGCCTCCAGGGGAATTGTTAAATTGGGTCCAGGTGTAAAGACAGCTTACTTTGACCAGGAGCAGGGACAGCTGGATTTAACAAAGACAGTACTGGAAGAGATTATGGATTCTTTTTCCCTGACCTTGACCGAGGCCCGGAATTTCCTGGGCAGGTATCTTTTCCAGGGAGAAGAGGTTTTCAAAAAAATAGAAAATTTAAGCGGTGGAGAGAGAAGCCGTTTGGTTTTGGCCAAGGTAGCCCTTTCCAAGGGTAATTACCTTATACTGGACGAACCTACAAACCACCTGGATATTAAGGGAATAACGGAATTGGAGTCAGCCCTTTCAAATTATCCGGGAACTTTATTGTTTGTGTCCCATGACCGATATTTTATTAGCAAAATATCTTCAAAGATTTTAGAGGTTAACAACGGCGGGGTAAAGCTTTATCAAGGTGATTATCATTACTACAGAGAAATAAAAGAGCGGGAGAGGGAAAAAGAAAAGTCCTTATCTGATAAAAGTAAATCCCGTAAAGAATTACGGGAAAAGGAAAAGGCACAGCGGGAGGAGATGTTGGCCAGGCGCAGGGAACGTCGAAACGTAGAAAATAGGATAAAAAAAGTAGAGGTTAGAATTGCAAGTATGGAAGATGAAATATCTTCATTAGAAATAAAATTGTCTGATCCAAATATTTATGAAGATTTTGAAGAAGCCCGATGTTTAAATGAAAACTATAAGAAGGTTAAAAGTGACCTGGAAAAAGTGTATGAAGAGTGGGAAAAACTAAATCTATATTTTGACAAAATTAAATAACAATAGGAGCTTGGCTGTTTCAGTTAATATTAGCTTGAATTTATTTCCTAAAAAGATTAAAATAAAATAAAAAAGTTAAGGAGGCATAAAAATTATGAGAGTAAAAGTTTTAAGCATATTCTTATTATTAGTTTTAATTGTTTCCATGACAGGATGTGGAACCCCAGATAATGACGAAATAGATGAGCCATTGACTCCACAAGAAGAGGAGGAATATGAAGATCATGAGGAAATTGAGGGTCTTATAAATGAAGATGAAGATGAAGATGAAGAGGAGATTTCATTAAATGGTATAACAGATTCCATGCATGTTACGGTGACTGCTTCAAACGTTAACTTGAGGTCTGGGCCCGGGACAAAGTTTGACATTGTAGGTTCTGTTGATACTGGAGAAAAACTGGAAGTAGTATTTTTCATGGAACACTGGATTAAAGTGGAAACAGAGGATGGCAGTGTAGCTTTTATTGCAGGATGGTTGACAGATGAGAACCTGCCGGAACCTGATAGTGAAAAATTAGAGGAAGAAAAGGTAGATGAGGAGATCTAAAAAATAAAAAAAATGCAGGAGTGTTATAGTTTGCGTAAAATAAGCGCAGAAGATATAGCTCGTAATGTAGCCGAGATGTGTTGTGAAGCAAATTATATTTTAAATAAGGATATTACTAGTAGCTTAGAAAAATCCCTGGAGGCAGAGGAATCGCAGGTTGGTCGGGAAGTATTAAAACAGCTGTTAATGAACGCTGAAATAGCTAAAAATGAAGAAATACCTATTTGTCAGGATACAGGTTTTGCATTAGTTTTTTTGGAACTGGGACAGGAGGCTGTTGTTGTTGGAGGCGACCTGGAGGAAGCAGTAAATAAAGGAGTTAAAGAAGGTTACCTCCATGGTCATTTAAGAAAATCTATAGTGGAAGATCCCCTGAAACGGGTTAATACCGACAGTAACACACCGGCAGTTATACATTATGAGATTGTTCCCGGAGACAGGTTAAAAATTACAGTAGCACCTAAGGGTGGGGGAAGTGAAAACATGAGTGCCCTCAAAATGCTAAAACCTGCAGAAGGAGAAGAGGGAATAATAAATTTTGTAGTAGAAACGGTCAATAATGCCGGGTCTAATCCCTGTCCGCCTCTAATAATTGGCGTAGGTATTGGGGGGAATTTTGAAAGGTCTGCTTTTTTGGCTAAGAAAGCGCTTTTGAGGCCTTTAGCTAAACCCCACCATAACCTTTTTTACGGGGATTTGGAGAAGAAAATCCTGGAACAGGTTAATAACCTGGGCATAGGTCCTCAGGGTTTCGGGGGCGGGGTTACTGCTTTGGCTGTACATGTAGAGGTTTACTCTACCCATATTGCTTGTTTACCTGTTGCAGTAAATATAAACTGCCACGCCTCAAGGCATGTAGAAAGGATTCTCTAAAGCGGGGGTGAAAAAGTGAGCGAAAGAATAATAACCCTTCCCCTGAAAGATGAAGAGATAAGCAGTTTGAAGAGCGGAGAAAAACTGCGGTTATCGGGGATCCTTTATACAGCCCGGGATGCTGCCCACAAGCGGTTGGTAAATACTATAAAAAGAGGCGAAGAACTGCCGGTGCACTTAAAAGGTCAGGTTATTTATTATGTAGGTCCTACCCCGGCTCCACCAGGGAAGGTGATTGGGTCTGCTGGCCCTACTACCAGTTCCCGTATGGATGTCTATACTGTGCATTTATTAAAGGCAGGCTTAAAAGGGATGATTGGAAAAGGCAGCAGATCCTTAGAGGTTAGAGAAGCTTTAAAAGAATTCAAGGCTGTATATCTGGCTGCTGTAGGCGGTGCCGGTGCACTTTTATCTCAAAAAATAGTATCAGCTAAAGTGGTTGCTTATGAAGATTTAGGTCCGGAGGCTATTCGTAAATTAGAAGTTCAGGATTTCCCAGTTGTAGTAATTAACGATATATACGGTAGTGATTTGTATGAAGAAGGGAAAAACCGATATAAAAAAAATATTAAAAATCCATAACCTGTATGGATTCATTTTTAAAATATTTTTCAATNAAAGGTTGGGCTTTTTACAAAGCCCAACCTTTTAGGGTGATAATGGCGGTTTAATTGCTGCCATTAAAACTATTTTAATTTATCTCCCAGTATTTTATTAACCATCTGGGGGTTGGCTTTACCCTTTGTTGTCTTCATTACCTGTCCTACCAGGAAGCCCAAGGCTTTTTTCTTGCCGCCTTTAAAATCTTCTACTGGTCCCGGGTTGGCTTCGACAACTTCTTCTACAACTTTTTCCAGCTCTGCTGTATCGCTTATCTGAATAAGACCTTTTTCTTCTACGATAGCCTGAGGATCCTTCCCGTCTTTGAACATTTCCTCAAAAACGTTTTTAGCTATTTTACCGCTGATAGTTCCTTTATCTATAAGTTGAAGCAGGTTAGCCAGGTTTTGCGGTGTGACCTTGCATTGGGTTATTTCTACTTTTTCATTATTTAAAAGTCCCATTAGTTCCCCCATGAACCAGTTACTGACTGTCTTTGGCTCATTAAAAAGAGTTACCGTCTCATCATAGAAATCAGCTAGTTCTTTTGTACTGGTAAGTACTTCGGCATCATATTCCGGCAGTCCATATTCTTTTACAAACCTTGCTTGTTTTTCGTCAGGTAGTTCTGGTAGAGCTTCTCTAATCTGATCAATCCAATCTTTATCTGTTTCCAGGGGGATTACATTAGGATCAGGAAAACAGCGGTAATCTGAAGCTAAGTATTTACTGCGCATGGCGGTAGTTGACCCTTTGCTTTCGTTCCAGTGTCTTGTTTCAGGTATTACTTCCTGGTTAGATTTTAAAATTTTACTCTGCCTGGTTATTTCATATTCAATCCCCCTTTGTACGCTGCGAAAAGAATTCATATTTTTCAATTCTGTTTTATTGCCAAAGGTTTCGCTGCCTTTGGGCATTATACTGATGTTGGCATCACAGCGCATAGAGCCTTCTTCCATTTTACAGTCGGAAATTCCTGTGTATAGGAGTATAGTCCTGAGCTTTTGCAGGAAAAGTCGGGCTTCTTCCGAATTTTTTATGTCCGGCTCCGTTACTATTTCAACCAAAGGTACGCCGGCCCGGTTAAAATCTACCCGGCTGTAGGGTGAAGCCAGGATATCTCCAACGTGAAGAAGTTTACCTGTATCTTCTTCCAGGTGGAGCTGGTGAATGCGTATTCTTTTTGTTTCACCGTTTACGTTAATGTCTACATAGCCGTTAGTGCCTGTGGGATAAAAGTACTGAGAAATCTGGTAGCCTTTAGGCAGGTCGGCATAAAAGTAATTTTTTCGGTCAAAAGTTGTGTAATCTACTATGTTACAGTTTAAAGCTAGAGCAGCTCTTATAGCAAACTCAACAGCTCTTTTATTTAAAACAGGGCGGGAACCGGGCAGACCTAAACAGACAGGGCAGGTTTGGGAATTGGGTTCTGCTCCAAAGGTGGTACTGCAACCGCAAAATATTTTAGTATTGGTTAACAACTCAACATGAATTTCCAGGCCAATTACAGGCTCAAACTTCATTGTTTTTCACCTCCGATTCTATTCAACTATACTGTAGGCCATTGAATATTTTTATTTATTTCCAGGGAATGAAGTACTTTGAGAAGGGTCCCTTCTTCAAAGGTTCTGCCCATTAACTGAAAACCTGTAGGAGTACTGGTATCTATATTAACCGGGATAGAAATTGCAGGTAATCCGGCTAAATTTGCTGCTGAAGTAAATACGTCAGCAGAACCGGTAATACCCTCATCCTTTCCTGATGACTCCAGGGAAGGTGCCTGGAAAGGAACAGTTGGTGTGGCGATCATATCAACTTCCTCCAGGGTTTTTTGCAGTTCCTTAATTATTTTTGTCCTCATTTTTTGGGCTGTTAGGAAAAGTGAATTAAAATGTTTTTCCGAAGAAGCCATGGCTCCGAAGGTTAAGAATCTTTTTAGATATGTTCCCAGACCTTCAGTTCTAGTTTTTATGTACATTTCATGGAGATGTTTAGATTCAGCTCTGCAGCCGAAACGAACGCCATCAAAGTTAGCGAGGTTAGAAAAAGCCTCTACAGCTCCAATAATAGCAGTCACTGTTGAGGAGTGAAACAGAGAGGGTATGTCTACTTCAATAATCTTTACACCTTTTTCCTTTAATGTTTCTATTTCTTTTTGAAATGATTTCTTTACTTCATTTTCTAAATTGCCTGCTTCTTCCCAATTTTTAACTATCCCCACTTTTAAGCCTTCCAGTTGACCTTGGATTTCATTTATATACTTTGGAACAGGGTTATCCAGGGAGGTTACATCTCTGGAGTCCTTGCCGGCTGTACAGGCTAACACCAGGGCTATATCTCGGGCATTTTTAGCCAGTATGCCAATCTGGTCAAGGGAGGGCGCATAATCTATTAGTCCGTAGCGGGACACCCTTCCGTAAGTAGGCTTTAAGCCTGCAATACCGCAGTATGCAGCAGACTGCCTTAGATTTCCACTGGCATCGGAAGCCAGGCCAAAAAGGGCTGTGCCTGATGCTATAGCGCAAGCTGCGCCGTTGCCTGGAGTTATTTTTTCATTCCAGGGGTTTTTAGAATGACCGTAATATGACGATCCCTTTGAATCTCCTGCACCAAATTCGTCTATATTACCTTTACCTGATATAATTACCCCTGCCTCCAGGAGTTTGTCTACCACCTGTGCATTAAAGGGAGATATGTAGTTTTCCATTATTTTAGACCCGCAGGTGGTTCTCAAATTTTTTGTGCAGATATTATCGCCCAGAACAGCAGGAATTCCCGCCAGGGAGTGATCTTCTCCCAGCTCTTCGGAAATGTCTTCTACAACATTGTTATAGTAGTCAGAATCTAATGTGATAAAAGCATTGTATTTATCCTGTACATTTTTTGCCCTGTCAAAAAATTTGCTGCTTAATTCATTTAAGGTTGTTTGGCCTTCTTTATACATGTGGTTAACTTCCTGTATAGTTAGGTTTGAAAAATTCAAGGTTTAAGCCTCCTTTCTTATCTTATGGTTATTCTTCAATTATTCTGGGAACGTGGAAACAAAAATCATCCGCATCCGGAGCGTTAGATAAAGCTTTACTAACAGGTAGGGAGGGCTGTATTTTATCTTCCCGCATGACTGAAGTTATGGAAACTGGATAAAAGGTGGGATCAATTCCTTCTGCATTTTTTATAAAAGTTGCAGCTTTTTCAAAAAGCTGTGTAACTTCTTCCAATAGAACCTCTTCTTCCCGGGAAGTTAATTCTAACCTGGCATCCCAGGCTGCTTTTTTTATTTCTTCTAAAGAAACAGTCATAATTTCACTCCTTTTTTCTTTATCTACATAACAATTATAACATTAGTTGGATATATAGACATTTAAGCTGCTAAAAATTTCACAATGCGCACAAAGGTATCATGTAATAAAACCTTTCCTGTGTTTTGTTTTTAATCTTAAATTTAGTATAATAGTATTAACAAAATCCCTGAACTTAATCTAAGTTAAAAATAATACTATAGATTTCATTTCTCAAGGGAATATTGGAGGAAATAATGGTTAACAAAGAGAGAATAATAAATGAATTCATGGAACTGGTGAAGGTAAACAGCCTTACTTTCAAGGAAAGGAAAATGGCTGACCTGCTTTTTTCCAAATTAGAAGGGCTGGGTCTAAAACCCTTTGAAGACAAGTCTCATGATAATTTCCAAGGGGAGGCGGGAAATATCATAGCCCGCCTGAAGGGAAAAAAAGAGGCTACGCCCCTTCTTTTATGTTCCCATATGGACAGGGTAACTCCGGGAGAAGATATCAATCCTGTTATTAAAGGAAACAGGATTGAAAGTGACGGTACTACAGTTTTAGGTTCTGATGATGCCGCTGGTATAGTAGCTATTTTAGAGGTTGTCCGCTGTATCAAGGAAAACAATTTAGAACACGGGCCTATTGAAATAATTTTCACCTCTGCAGAAGAGGGTGGGTTGTTTGGTTCAAAATACTTGAATCATAAGGAATTAAAGTCAGAAATGGGTTACGTCCTGGATGCGGGAGGGCGTGTGGGTAATATTGCAAATCAGGCTCCCGGTCAGAATGAGACCTGGATAACGGTAAAAGGTAAGGCTGCCCACGCTGGTTCCGATGTAGAAAAAGGCATTAATGCCATACAGGTTGCCTCTGAAGCTATTTCTTATATTGATTGGGGCAGGTTAGATGAGCACACCACTTCTAATTTAGGTTTAATAGAGGGGGGAAGGGCAACCAATATTGTATGTGACTTTGTAAATATTAAAGGAGAAGTCCGGAGTAAATGCCAGGAGAATCTGGACTTTTATACCCTTAATATAGGCAAATTATTTGCTGCAGTAACAGCAAAATGGGGGGCTAAATTAGATTTTACCTGGAGAAACATTTATTCTCCTTTTTCCCTGGATAATGATGAATATGTCATAAAACTGGCGGTCAGGGCAGCCTGGGAAACAGGGGTAAAGCCGGTAGTAAAGTCCAGTGGTGGAGGAAGTGATGCCAATATATTTAATGCTGTAGGTATTCCTTCTGTTAACCTGGGAATCGGCACACAAAAGGCCCATACCACGGAAGAGTATATACATATTTCAGAGCTGGTAAACCTTGCACAACTGGTAGTAAATATCATAAAATTAGCTTGATTTAATAAGAATAACCTGAAGTTAAAGAAGAGCCATTACTTTGGTTCTTCTTTATGGTAAAATATAAAAAAAGAGGCTACTAAGAGGTGTATCTAAAATGAGCACAGAAGAAAAACTTTTAATAATTGATGGAAACAGTCTGGCCAGCCGGGCATTTTATGCTTTGCCCCTATTGAAAACATCTGAAGGACAGTATACAAATGCTGTTTACGGTTTTACAAATATGCTTTTAAGGCTTTTAGAAGAAGAAAAACCTGATTATATGGTGGTGGTTTTTGATAAAGCTGCTCCTACTTTCAGGCATAAAGCTTATAAAGAGTACAAGGCCCAGAGGATGAAAAGCCCTGCGGAGTACCGTGAACAGATTCCCATGATTAAAGAATTGCTTAAAGCTTTTTCCATTCCTGTATTTGAAAAGGAAGGTTTTGAGGCAGATGATCTCATAGGGACATACAGTAAAAAAGCGGAGGATAAAGAAATTAAAACTCTAGTGGTTACCGGGGACGCAGATGCCTTCCAGTTAATATCCCCTTTTACCAGGGTTCTTTTTACTAGAAAAGGTATTTCTGATATAGATTTAGTAGACGAAAAAGTTCTTAAGGAAAAATATGGCCTGAGTCCTGAGCAGGTAGCCGACCATAAGTCTTTAAAGGGGGATGCTTCCGATAATATACCGGGAATTCCAGGAATAGGTGATAAAATAGCCCTTAAGTTGTTAAAGCAGTTTACTTCACTAGATAACATATTGGAGAACACAGATAAGATTAAAGAAGCAAAACTTAGAAAGAAAATTGAAGATTACAGGGAGCAGGCCCTGATGAGTAAGGGTTTGGCTACTATTGTAACCGATGTTGAGGATGATTTTAAACTACAGGAGTGTAGAATCGGTGAAGAACAAATAGATTACCCTAAGTTAAGGGAGATATTCAAATCCCTTGAATTTAAAAAACTACTGGATCGCCTGCCTGATGATTTCCATGGGGAAGGTGATGAGACTCAATATGATCGACGGGAATTCATCCTGGTGGATAGTGGAGGCAANCTGGANGCTCTTGTGGAAGATTTAAAGGAAGTCCAGGAACTTGTCCTCTTACTGGAAGCAACGNATAACAACCCCTTTAATGCTGAAATTGTTGGCATTACCCTGGGGCTAAGCCCAGATAATATATATTTTGTTCCCCTGAATAACCACAGGGGAAATTCCCTGCCTCATAAAGAGGAGATTCTCCAGGTGCTTAAGCCTTGCCTGGAGGAGAAAAATATTAGAAAATTTTGTGCCGACAGTAAATTTACTATGAATTCCTTAAAGCTGGAGGGTATATCTTTAAAAGAAATAGCTTTTGACCTCTTTATCGCTTCCTACTTACTTGCTCCTGGAAAACCTGCCCAATCCATCTCGGAATTAACCGGTAACTTTTTGGAATACTGCCTTCCCTCCAGGGAAGAAGTGCTGGGTAAAGGGGTAAAGGCTAAAAAAATAACGGAAATTAGCCATGAGGAATTAAGAGATTTATCCTGCCGGGAAGGAGCGGCTTTGTTTGAGTTAATAAAAGCATTGACAAAGGGGCTGGAAGAAAAAAAATTGTCCCATTTATATTTTGACCTGGAGATTCCCCTGATTAAAGTTCTTTCTTCTATGGAACTTGAAGGGGTTACTGTTGATAAGGATAAACTGCTGGTTATGTCTGGAGAAATAAAAGAAAAAATAGAAAAAATTGAGGAAAAGATTTATGAACTGGCCGACCAAAAGTTTAATATAAATTCACCTAAACAGCTTTCCTTTATACTTTTTGAAAAACTTAACCTTCCGGTTATAAAAAAAACTAAGACCGGTTATTCTACAAGTGCAGAGGTCCTGGAAGAATTAGCCCCCTATCATGAGATAGTAGAGCAAATATTACATTATCGACAGCTGGTAAAACTCAATGGCACCTACCTGGAAGGGCTTTTAGGACTGATTAACTCCGACACAGGAAAAATTCATACTACTTTTAAACAAAACATAACAGCTACAGGTCGGTTAAGCAGCACAGATCCAAACCTGCAAAATATACCGGTTCGCTTAGAGGAGGCCAGAAGGATAAGAAAAGTATTTATTCCCGGAGAAACGGACGCTTTTCTTTTAGCGGCTGATTATTCCCAGATTGAGCTGAGAATTTTGGCTGATATTTCCGGTGATAGCCAGTTAATTAATTCCTTTAGAATGGATGAAGATATACACCGTAGAACTGCTTCAGAAATATTTGAACTGCCCCTGGAGCAGGTAACTTCAGAAATGAGAAACAGGGCTAAGGCGGTTAATTTTGGTATTGTCTATGGTATGAGCGACTACGGGCTATCACAAAATCTGGGCATTGGAAGGAAGGAAGCCAGTTTATACATCCAGAGCTATTTTGAAAAGTACCCTGGGGTGAAAGAGTTTATGGAAACAATTATATCTGGAGCCCGGAGTGACGGATATGTAACTACTCTTTTAAGTAGGAGGCGTTATCTTCCCGATATAAATCATCGCAACCGAAATATCAGGAGCTTCGCCGAAAGAACAGCTATAAATACTCCTATACAGGGGTCGGCAGCTGATTTAATTAAAATGGCCATGATAAAAATATATGATGAAATTACTAAAAGAAATTTAAAAACCAAAATGCTTTTGCAGGTGCATGATGAGCTGATATTTGAAGTTCCCTCAGATGAAGTAACTGAGGTTAGTCTTATGATAAAGGAGAACATGGAAAACATTTTTGAACTTAAGGTTCCGTTGAAGGTAGATTTAAAAATAGGCAAAAACTGGTACGATATGGATAAAATAGTGATATAAAAGGTTAATAAGCAGGAGGGGATAGACTTGCCGGAACTTCCAGAAGTAGAGACTATAAAAGAAAGCTTGAAAGCAAAAATACTGTTTAAAAAGGTAAAAGAAGCAGATATTTTATGTGAAAAACTAATTAAATATCCTGAGAAACTGGATTTTATTAAAAATATTAAAGACAAGAAAATTAAGAACCTTCAAAGAAAAGGAAAATTTTTAATCCTTAAGCTGTCCCATAACTATAATCTAGTTGTACATCTAGGTATGACAGGTCAGCTTTTATACTTTAACAGTCACCAAAGTTTTGATAAACATACCCATGTTTTATTCAATTTTGAAGATAGTAGCCAGTTGCNATATAATGATGTTAGAAAATTTGGAGCATTGTGGTTGGTAAGTGACGGTTGGTTGCGGTTTGTACCGGGGTTATCAGAACTGGGACCCGAACCTTTGAAAAAAGAGTTTTCCCTGGAGTATTTTCAAAAAGCTTTAAATAAAAAAAGCATTATAAAATATTTACTGCTGAATCAAAAAAATCTAGCTGGACTGGGGAATATATATGTCGATGAGATTTTATTTCGAGCCGAAATTCACCCCCGAAGACCTTCTTCAGAACTGTCTGATTTGGAAAGGGAAAAACTGTATTATACTATCCTAGAAGTTTTGGGGGAGGCTATAAAAGCCCGGGGGACCAGTGTAGTTAATTATATGGATGGTAACAGCCAAAAAGGGGAATTCCAAAGACATTTAAAGGTTTACAAAAGGTTAGGGAACCCGTGCTACAATTGTGAAACACCGGTAGAAAGAATCGTGTTGGCCGGCAGAGGAACATATTTCTGTCCCAAATGTCAGCACTGAGTCTTTATAAACTATTAAATAGCATTATCTAGTAAGCCGGTTACTATTTTAAGACATGCACGCAAAGATTACTATCTCCATACTATGGTATTGACTTTGAAACTAATACTATAGGAGGTAGTAACTTTGTCACTATTTTCAATGATTCTACTAGGTCTGGCAGTTAGCCTTGATGGATTTGGGGTTGGTCTGGCTTACGGTGTTAGAAATTTGAAAATACCTTTTGTATCTTTAATAATTATCAGTCTTTCTTCAGCCGCAGCAATTTTGATTTCTATGTTTACAGGAAGAATGGCAGCATATTTTATTTCTGCAGAATTTGCATCTTTCATCGGAGGAATAATTTTAGTAGGTATAGGAATCTGGATAGTTTTCCAGGCCTTTACAAGTTATAAGCAGCGGTCTGTTAACCAATCATCGAAATCTTCTTTTGGAGGCATTACAGAGCTTTTAAAGGAACCTCAAAAAGCAGATTTTGATAGATCCGGGGAAATCAGCGGTAAAGAAGCGGTAGTGCTGGGCATTGCCCTGGCTATGGATGCTTTTGGAGCGGGGTTTGGTGCAGCCTTAATGGGGTTTAACCCTTATGCAACTTCTGCTGCTGTAGGGTTAAGTAAAATAATTTTAGTTTCATCAGGTTTTTACCTGGGCAGTTATTATTTGGCAAGGTATTTAGGACAAAAGGCTTCCTGTTTATCCGGAGTTGTGTTGATTCTACTGGGAATTTTGAGCTTGTTTAATCTTGCGTGACAAAAAATAATATGATGAGGTGAAACATAGTGCTTACGGTAGGTTTAACCGGGGGCATAGCTTGTGGCAAGTCATTTGTTTCAGAATTGTTTGCTAAAAAAGGTGCTTTAATTATTGATTTGGACCAGGTTGCCAGGGAAATAGTTCAACCGGGAACGGCAGCCTGGTCTGATATTATTTTTGTGTTTGGAAATGACATTGTAGACAAAAAGGGAAATATTAAACGGAAAGAATTAGGACAAGTAGTTTTTAATGATGAAAGATTAAGGCAGAAACTAAATGACATTACTCATGGCAGGATAATCAAACATGTACAGAAAGAAATGGATAAATTCTATAATAATCCAAAGAATAGGGGAAAAGCTTTAATCATTGTTGCTCCTTTATTAATTGAATCGGGCATGGATAAAATGGTAGATAAAATAATAGTAATTATATGTAAAGAGGAAATACAGAAAAGAAGGTTAATGTTAAGAGATAAGATTACCGAAGAAGATTCTATTAAGCGGATTAAGGCACAGTTGCCCTTGGAAGAAAAGGCAATGTATGCAGATTTTATCATAGATAACAGTTACAGCCCGGATAATATCAGTAAAGAGGTTAATGAAATTTGGGATCGTTTAATGAAGGGATACTCTTAATATTAAAATGGAGATGGTTGTGTGGGAATAGTAATATTTAAAAAACGAGCTTTAATCTGGATTGTTCTATTTATTTTATTAATCATTTTTTTAAATTCCAAATACTTTTTAAGAATTATTTACCCCATTCATTTTAAAGAGGAAATATATACTTATGCTGAAATGTATCAGGTAGATCCTCTTCTGGTAGCATCTTTAATAAAGGTGGAAAGTAAATTTAACGAGAGAGCTAAATCTAAAAAAGGTGCTATAGGGTTAATGCAGATAATGCCAACCACAGGGGATTGGGCAGCTGAGCAGATGGGAATTATTGATTTTGAGCCGGAAATGCTGTATGATCCAAAGGTTAATATTCAGGTTGGCACCTGGTATCTTTCCAACCTGCATAATGAATTTTCCGGCAATTTAAACCTTGTAATAGCAGCATATAACGGTGGAAGGGGCAGGGTAAAGCAGTGGCTTGACTATGGAGTATGGGATGGTAGGGAAGAATCCGTTTCTAATATACCTTATAATGAAACCCGAAATTTTGTGGAAAAAGTTTTATATAATTATAGAAGGTATGAAAATATTTACGACAAGCAATAAGAAAGGCTGCAGGAAATTACCTGGTAGCTTGTCATTTTTNTTAGTTTTTTGATATAATTATTATGTTGTTTTATTGTAAAAACGGAGGAGGTAATAAATTTTGAAAATAACTTTAATTCCCGGGGATGGTATTGGGCCTGATATTGTAGCGGCTACAAAAAAAGTCATTGAAGCTACGGAAGTAGATATCCAATGGGAGGAAAAAATCGCTGGTGAAAATGCCATTTCCCAGTACGGAACTCCCTTGCCCGATGAGGTAATAGAATCCATTAAAGATAACAAAGTTGCCCTGAAAGGGCCCCTTACTACTCCAATTGGAACCGGTTTCAGGAGTGTAAATGTAGCCCTAAGGAAAGAGCTGGATCTTTATGCTAATCTTCGCCCTGCTATAAGTTTTAAGGGGGTGCAATCCCGGTACGAAAATGTTGACCTGGTGGTAGTCAGGGAGAACACAGAAGATCTTTATGCAGGAGTAGAGCATATGGTAGGAGAAGATGCTGCTGAAAGCATAAAAATTATTACCCGAAAATGTTCAGAGAGAATTGCCAGGTTTGCTTTTAATCACGCAATAAAAGCAGGACGCAAAAAGGTTACTGCTGTACATAAAGCAAATATATTAAAATGTTCTGATGGGTTATTTCTGGAATGTGCCCAAAAAGTTGCAGAGGAATTTCCCCAGATCGAATTTGAAGACCGTTTAATCGATAATATGTGTATGCAACTGGTCCAGAAACCTGAGCTATATGACGTTATGGTGCTTCCCAACCTTTATGGNGATATTGTGTCTGACCTCTGTGCTGGTCTGGTAGGCGGGCTGGGCATGACTCCTGGGGCCAATATTGGTGAGAATGGAGCTGTGTTTGAACCGGTTCACGGTAGCGCTCCCAAGTATGCGGGTATGGATAAGGTTAATCCTACGGCCATGATCCTCTCAGGTATTTTGATGCTGGAGCATATAGAGGAAAAGGCTGCTGCTGACTGTATCTTAAAAGCTGTAAAAGAAGTTATTGCCGATGGAAAGAGAGTTACTTATGATTTAGGAGGGACAGCGAAAACTTCTGAAATGGCTGATGAAATTATTGCTAAAATGACTGCGGGTTAAATACCGCAGTTTTTTACTTTTTCATAGAAATAGTAAAAAACATGGTTAGAACTTGGGACATACCCTGTATAAAATAAAGTATTAAACTAATAATAATTAGTGAAAAGGGGGGGGCTACTAATGACTGTAGACTTTAACAAGCATTTATTGTTCAAGGAGACATGCAAAGAGATTTTCAATATGGTGGACACCCATATTGAAAACTGCCCTGCAAAAGATAATTGTCCCTATAGCTGCCGTGCCTGCAGGTTACGCCTGGGCAATCTTGTTTATAAAAGTATGGATAAATGCCTGAGCTTATCTGAATAATGTAAATATAAAAAGCACCTGAGAAGTGCTTTTTATATTTAAAAATTTAAATTAAACATGTTATAATAAGGATAAGGATACTAAATATAATGTAAATAAAATATTATTAGGAGGGTTTTAAATGTTTGAAATTGATCAATTCCAAGATAACTGTTATTTATTTAAAAGTTTCTACTGGTTCTTAAACTCTGGATTTTACCTGGAAGAAGATGGATGGGCAGTAATAGACCCGGGATTTTCTCCTTCAGAATTAATGCAATTAAGGGAATATATGAAAGATAAAGACACTTCTAAAAAATATTTGATTTACACCCATTCAGATTTTGACCATATAACGGGAGGCTATTATTTCCCTGAAGCTCAAAAAGTTGCTCAGGCAAGTTTTGAGCATTGTTCTAAGGATGCTCAGGTGGAGCATCTAAGGGAAGCTGATGAAGCTTGCGAAATTGAACGTCCAGACTTTGTTTTTCCTTCTATTGATGTTACCTTTGAGGACAAGCTGGACTTGCAGTTCCCAAAAGGTTCTATTTCATTACTGGCTGCTCCGGGTCATACCCGGGATTCTCTTTTCGTTCTTATTAAAGACAAGGGGGTATTGTTTTCCGGTGACACACTGTCTGATAATGAGTTCCCTTTAGTGATGTATAATAGTGATAAATATATAGAAACGTTAAAAATGGCTAAATCGCTAGTTGAAAAGTATGATCTTAAATATGTGGTTCCCGGGCATGGGAGTATAGCAAAGGGAAGCAGTGAAATTTTAAAAAGAATTGACGTAGATATTGATTATTTGGAAAACCTGACAGGTCAGGCAGAAGATTTATTTTTCCAGGGGCTAGCTACCATAGAGATAAAAGATGTACTTAAAGGTATGCACTATAAAGGAGATTACGTTGGAGAGGAATTGATGCCGGCGCATGAAAGAAATATTGATCTGGTTATAGAAGAAGCAGGAGATAAGCTTTGTTAAATTGAGATATATCAAAAATTACCGATAGGTTTTTCCTATCGGATTTTTAACATTAAGCTATAAGTTACTCTTTTAAATTGTATTAGCTTAAAACAGGTTACTAATGAAGGGGAATACATGTCTGGCTATAAAATATAGAACGATTATTAACCCTAATAACCAGGCACCATATTTTATAGCAGAAGAAGCTACTTCATTTTCTTTTGTATGGTCGTTTTTAGATTCCATTTATATCACCCCATTTTTAAATAGTATAGCCAGAGTTTTTTATAATAATTTGCCCGAAAACCAGGAAATTTTATGAAACACAATTAAATACTAAAAAAGTATGTTTACCTGTAAAAGTGCTTATAATAAGAAGAAATGACTCTAATGGGTGATATATATCTTGGAAATCATGTTTTTAATAATTGGGTTGGCCTTTGTAGCAGTAGCTGTGGCAAAGCCGGAAAACAAAAATAAAAATTTTGGACCTTTGATTAAAGAAGATGAGTTTTATGAAGGTGGTCCGCCTCCTGATGGAATTCCTTCTATAGATAGTCCTGTTTTTATGGAAATAGAAGAAGCATGTGAATGGTTGGCCGAGCGGGAGCCTGTTGTGGTTCTGAATTATCAGGGAGAAGTAAGGGCATATCCCCTTCAGGTATTAATCTGGCATGAAATTGTAAATGACCAAATAAATGATAATCCTGTTGCCCTAACCTTTAGTGCAACATCAAATAGCGGTGTAGCCATGAACAGGTGGGTAGATCAAAGAATATTAGAGTTTGGCACTACAGGGAAGCTTTATAAAGGTTCTACAGTAATGTATGACCGGCAGACCAGGTCAATGTGGCTTCACTATAACGGGCTTTGTGTCAGGGGAAAATTAACAGGTGCGAAACTTAATCTAATCCCTGTTTCTACCGTTTCTTTTCAGGATTACCGGTTAACTTATCCCGGGGGCAAGGTACTGTCAAGGCAAACCGGTTACAAACGAAAATATGGGAGGAACCCCTATATACTGTACGGAAGATCGGATGAACGCCCTTTTATTTATGAGGGAAATTTAGATAGCCGATTATTACCTAAAGAAAGGGTAGTAGGAATATATTACGGTGACGGGGCAATTGCTTATCCTTACTCATTATTCCGGCACCAGGGAGAAAAAGCAGTAATTCATGACTACATTAAAGACAGTTCCATTGTTATTTTTTATTCCAGGGGAACTAATTCGGTTGTAGATGCTGCCTCTATCCGGTATTCCAGAGACGTAGGTGCTACCGGGGTTTATCTCCCATTTGTTAAGGGTAAAAAGTTAAGATTTTACCCGGTACAGGAAGGGTTTAAAGACAAAGAAACCGGCAGTCTATGGTCATTGTTGGGCAAGTGTCTTAAAGGTCCCCTTAGGGGTATAATATTAACACCTGTTGAACACCTGGACTCCTTCTGGTTTGCCTGGGCGGCTCATTACCCGGAGACTAAAATATGTAACAACAACTAAGGTTTGGTGATTACTGGAGAATGGGCATTTTTCTCGAAATAATAATTTGATATTTGATAAAGAAGAATTTAAAACTGATTAGGGTGGTTATATGAAAATAACTATTGCCCAGCTAAACTCCCATGTAGGAAGCATAGATAGTAATCTGGAGAAAATAACTAAAGTGCTGCGTCAAAGTGCCGGGGATTCTACTGACCTGGTAATTTCGTCGGAGCTTTTTCTGGTAGGATACCCCCCCAAGGATTTACTTGAAAGGAACTGGTTTATAGAAAAAGCCGGGAAAGCAGTGCAAAATCTTTGCAAAATTTCAGAAGAATACCCTCAAACAGGTATAATATGTGGTGTACCCTTGCCGGTGCAGGAAGATATGGGGAAAGATTTATACAATTCGGCAGTATTGGTCTACCGGGGCAAAGTTGTTTTTACTCAACATAAATCCCTCCTGCCCACTTATGATGTTTTTGATGAGCACAGGTATTTTGAGCCGGCTCCTGAAGTTCATACGGTAAACTTTAAAGGCAAAAAGTTGGGCGTTTCTATTTGTGAGGATGCCTGGAGTGATTTTAAAATAGGTCCTGGAAAGAAGATGTATAAGTTTGACCCCATAAAAGAGCTGGTTAAAAAGGGTGCTGAGCTGCTGGTTAATATATCTGCTTCTCCTTTTTATATGGGAAAGGAGGAAGTCAGATATCGCCTGATTAGCAACCATGCCCGGAAGCATAAGGTTCTCTTTGTGTTTGTAAATCAAGTTGGTGGTAATGATGAGCTGGTGTTTGACGGCCGCAGTATGTGTTTTGACAGGGAAGGTAAACCCATAGTAATCTGTCCTTCTTTTACAGAAGACGTGAGAACAATTGATATGTCTCTTTTGGGGGATCCCGGGCTTTTCGCTTTCCAGGACAAAATCGAATCTGTTTATGAAGCATTGGTTTTAGGGATCAGGGATTATTTTCAAAAAACAGGTTACTGTAAAGCTGTTGTTGGTCTTTCTGGAGGAATTGATTCTGCAGTAACATGCTGCCTGGCTGAAAACGCCCTGGGCAAAGAAAATGTTTTAGGGGTTACTATGCCTTCACCTTACTCCTCCCGGGGCAGCGTAGAGGATTCCAGGATTCTGGCTTTTAATTTGGGGATTAATTTTAAAACAGTACCTATTTCAGAGATATATTATGCTTACCTGGAGGCACTAAAGAACCATTTTGAAGGAATGCCGGAAGATGTCTCAGAAGAGAATATTCAGTCCAGAATACGTGGTAATATTTTAATGGCGTTCTCTAATAAGTTGGGGCACCTGGTTTTGTCTACAGGTAACAAAAGTGAATTGTCTGTGGGTTATTGTACCCTTTATGGAGACATGTCGGGGGGTTTAAGTGTTCTTTCCGATGTTCCCAAAACTATTGTTTACCGGCTGGCCAGTTTTATTAACAGGGAAAGGGAGATTATTCCTGGGGAGACTATTAAAAAACCTCCCTCAGCAGAATTAAAGCCTGATCAGATTGATGAGGACAGCCTTCCCGCCTATGAAGTTCTTGACCAGATTCTAAACTATTATGTAGAGGAAGGATATTCTGTAAAAGATCTTATTAAGTCAAACTATGATTCTGAAACGGTCCTGTGGGTAGTTTCAGCTGTTGACAAGAACGAGTATAAAAGAAAGCAGTCTGCTCCCGGGTTAAAGGTGACCACAAAGGCTTTTGGCGTTGGAAGAAGAATGCCCATTGCTGCCAAACATTACTTTAAAAAATAGAATTTGCATTGACATTCTAGCTTGTCTCGTGATAAACTCTTATCATTACTAAAACATTACTAAAAGCGTTTATATATAATAAAGCAATGAAAGGAAAAAGTAATCTGTTGTCATTTTACAGAGAGCTGTCGGGGGTGGAAGACAGCAGGTGCTGCAGGTGAAAGCCCTCCTTAAGCGGGTGACTGAATAAAGTAGGTCATCACGGTTACATACCGTTACCAGTAAGACTATCTATTAGCAAGAGGATCCAGTTATTTTTGGATTAACAAGGGTGGTACCGCGGGTAATCTCTCGTCCCTATAAGGAGGAGAGTTTTTTGTTTTGATAAACTTAAGGGAGTTGAAAAGGCATGGATGATATGAAGATAAAGCTTTTGCAAGCTCTAGAACAGAATCATAAAATATCTATTAAAACTCTAGCTACCATGTTGAAAATATCTGAAAAAGAAGTTAAAGAAATGATTGAGGAATTAGAAGAAGCAAAGATTATTCTAGGTTATGTAACATTAATTGATTGGGAAAAAACAGATAATAACGATAACGTTACCGCTATTATTGATGTAAAGGTAACACCCCAAAGGGATGTAGGTTTTGACACCATTGCCCAGCGTATATGTCGTTTTCCCGAAGTAAAAAGTGTTTATCTTATGTCGGGAAGTTATGATTTATCTGTAATGATTGAAGGAACTTCCATGAAAAAAGTTGCCTTTTTTGTAGCAGAAAAACTTGCTTCACTGGAAAATGTACAGAGTACAGCTACGCATTTTGTCTTGAAGAAATACAAACAGGATGGTATTGTTTTTGAAGAAGATGAAAATGATCACAGGTTGGTGATTAGTCCGTGAAGAAGTCTTTTGTAAAAAAAAGCTTAAGAGAGCTTCCGTCTTCTGGAATTAGAAGGTTTTTTGATATGGCCAGTGGTATTAAAGGTATTATATCCCTAGGTGTGGGTGAGTCTGACTTTGTTACTCCGTGGCATATCCGGGAAGCCAGCGTTTATTCTCTAGAAAGAGGTCATACTAATTATACGCCTAACAGCGGATTGCCTGAATTGAGGCAGCAAATATGTAGATACCTGCATAAAAAATTTGGCCTTGAGTATGATTATTCCCAAGAAATACTGATAACAGTAGGGGTTAGTGAAGCTATAGATATTGCTTTGAGGTGTGTGTTGGAGCCTGGTGATGAAGTGATTATTCCGGAGCCTTGCTTTGTTTCCTATAAACCTTGCACCCTTATGGCGGGGGGAGCACCAAAAACAGTTTCTACCCAAGAAGCCAATCATTTTAAGCTAATGCCGGAAGATCTAGAAGAAGCCATAACTGACAAAAGTAAAGTTCTCCTTATGTCTTACCCTAATAACCCTACCGGGGCAGTTATGAACAGAGAGGAACTGGAGGCAGTTGCCCGGATTGTAGAGAAACATGATTTGCTGGTAATATCAGATGAAATATACAGCGAGCTGAATTATAATGGAGATCACGTGTCATTTTCTTCCTTACCCGGAATGAAAGAACGTACTGTTTTGTTAAATGGCTTTTCTAAATCATTTGCTATGACAGGGTGGCGCGTAGGTTATGCTGCTGCGTCCGAAGATATCATCAGTGCTATGTTGAAAGTTCACCAGTACACAATTATGTGTGCACCTGTAATGGGACAGATGGCCGCCATAGAGGCTCTGAAAAATGGCGAAAAAGAGGTAAAGAGAATGAAAGCTCATTATGATCAGCGGAGAAATTTAATTGCTAACGGATTAAATCAGATGGGACTTTCCTGTTTTGAGCCGAAAGGTGCTTTTTATGTTTTCCCTTCAATTAAATCTACAGGCATGAATTCTCTGAATTTTTGTGAAGAATTACTAAAAGAAGAAAAGGTAGCTGTGGTTCCCGGCGATGCATTTGGCCAATGTGGTGAAGGATATGTCCGCTGCTCATATGCTGCGTCAATGGAGCAAATTACGGAAGCTTTAAACAGGATGGAGAGGTTTCTCCAACGGCAACAAAAGCAGAAAAAAATATTTGCTCTAAACAATTAAGTAGTGGGGAGGTGTCACCTGGCTACTGATATCGCCAGGTTTTAATATGCTTGATGAGTTAATGTTTATTAATGACTTTGATATGTTTCGGATTACAGATTTTTTATTAAGCTTTATCTGGAAAGAAATACTTATAGCTTTGGCCATATTTTTAATATTTGTTTTAATCAGAAAGCTATTTGCAAGGTATATTTTTAATTTCTTGTTAAAAGCAGCAAAGAAAACCGGTGCTGAGATTAACATTAGTATTTTGCGCTGCTTCGAAAAACCTTTAAGGGCTTTTATCGTAGTTTTCGGTTTTTATCTCTCCTTAACATATCTGCCTTTAAATACTTACCAGGATATAATATTAACCAAATTTTTCAGGGCCAGCATTATAGTATTTATTACCTGGGGCTTTTACAATTTATCCGGATCCGGTTTGTTTGAGGAATACAGCGAAAAGATAGATATAAATGTAGATAAAATATTGATTCCCTTTGCATCTAAAGTAATCAGGTTTATTATTGTGGCGTTAGGTATAAGTATAATAGCCCAGGAATTGGGGTATGATGTCAGCGGGTTTATAGCGGGACTTGGTTTAGGAGGTCTGGCTTTTGCCCTGGCAGCAAAAGATGCCCTGGCAAATATTTTTGGAGGAATAATTATTATAACAGATAAGCCTTTTTCTATCGGGGACTGGATATATACGCCCAGCGTAGAGGGCACGGTAGAAGACATTACTTTTAGAAGTACAAGGGTAAGGACTTTCGCAAAATCGTTAGTTACTGTTCCTAACTCTACTCTGGCCAATGAGGCCGTAACTAACTGGACAAAAATGGGTAAGCGCAGGATTACCTTCCGTTTAGGAGTTACTTACAGTACAACCAGGGAAAAGATGCAAAACTGTGTTGACAGGATAAGGGAAATGTTGGAAAATCATCCTGAGGTTCATAAAGAAATGATATTTGTAAGGTTCGATGGGTTTAATGACAGCAGCCTGGATATTATTATTTACTTCTTTACCATAACTACAAACTGGGGTGAATTCCTGGCGGTAAAAGAAGACACTAATTTTAAAATAATGGAAATTATGGAAAGCGAAGGTGTTTCAGTGGCATTCCCCAGCAGAAGTCTTTATTTAGAAACGCCTGTAGATTTTAACTCTGATAATAAAAACCAGTAAGTTTTATTATATTAATTTTAACTATAAAACTAATCCTGTTTTCTAATAATTAAAAACCCCAGAAATCCGGACAAAAGCGCCAGTATTCCGCTGGCTAAAAACAATAAGGATAAGGAAACCCCTAACCCCTGTAAAAGTGAAAATACAGGTGGACCTAAAGCAATCCCCAAAAAGCGTACGCTCCCATAAAGTGAAGTTACCCCTCCTCTCTGGTAAGCCTGAATAGAGCCGGTTACCATAGTATTAACAGATGTTAATACTAGTCCGCTACCTGTTCCCAGAAATCCTAACATTATGGTATAAATAAAAATGTTTTCACTGCAGAAAGGTAAAATAAACATGGAAAGGCTTATAGTAATTAGCCCATAAAAATAAGCATATTTTAAAACGTTCCCTTCCTTTCTAAGATAAAGACCCGTCAGGTAGGCGGAAGCAGATAAAAAAAACAGGGGGACAGATAGTATTATACCTCTGTTTATTCCACTGAGTCTGAAATTGGTTTCAAGGATGTTAGAGGCAAAGGATAACACACCAAAGAGAATGAAAAGAACTACCAGGGCCCCTAAGAAGTTTATGGAAAGAAAGAGTCCCTTGTCATAAAAAAGGGGCTTTATTGCATTGATATATTCTTTAATAGATTTTTTTTCTAAGATATTTTTCTGCTCTTTAACAGTAAGCCACAGCAAAAAAGCTACGGGTATACAAAGAATAGAGTAAGAAAAAAATAGTGCATACCATATGATTAGAGCAATGGCAGATCCTATAACCGGGCTGACAAATTTGCCTATGCCGTTTGCTGCTTCCATTATACCCATACTTTCATTTAGTTCCCTTGCCTTAAAGATATCTCCTGCTAAAGCCATGGCGATAGGGCCTGTTCCTGCTGCACCTATTCCCTGGACAACTCTTCCTGCTAATATTACGTTATAAGGGTTGTTAAGTAAAACAGAAGCGATTCCCGAAATCATTCCTCCCATTCCGTAAACTAATATGCAGGGGACAATAATTATTTTTCGTCCAAATCTATCTGATAAAAACCCCAAAAACGGAATAAAAATAGCAGCCGGTAGTGAAAAGAAAGTAATCAACAGTCCTACCTGGAACTGATTTATATTCAGTTCCCTTTTTAAGGTAGCAAATTCAGAGATCAACATAGAATTTCCTAATACCATTAGTAAAGGAACAGTGCTAATAATTAATAATATAGTTTTTTTGCTCTTTATCATATACTTATTTTTCAATAAATCATAGAATTTTATTTGTCTGATTTGTAAATACTGATAAGTAGCTAAGTTATGGAGGTATTTAAAAATGTCAGACAAAAAAGATAAAAAACAGCAGCAGGAACAAAAAAATATACATACCGATGATGCCGGCTACTATTTAATTGAGGGGCAGCGGAGTTTAAAACATCAGAAACTAAATAAAGCATTACAGTATTTTAAGGAAGCTATTAAGATTGATCCAAAAAATACTTATATTCACTATAATGTTGCTTACAGTTTAAAAAATATCAGTTTTCTTAAAGATAAAAACAAAGCATTCAAGGAAATCATCGGCGAGTCTGAGCATTCTTCTGCCGAGTCTTATTTTTTGGCAGGAGTATACTATGCTCTTTGTAATGAACTTGAAAAAGCAGAAATTTATTTAAAAACATTTTTGGAAACCAATCCATGTGGGGATATATATCTAGAAACTAAGGAATTTCTTCAGTATGTATCTGGGGAAGAGAAACCCTATATGAATGTAACTTATCTTAAGTTAAGCAATAAGTATGCGGGGAAGGGAGAAAGGGTTAAAAAAGAAGTTTTAAATAAACTGAACTGTCCCTTTGCCCGGGAAAAAATGCTGGATTCTCTTTATCAAGAGCTGGATGATGAGGTCATCAGCAATATAATTTTTTTATATGGTCTTGCTGAAAGTAACTCTGTAGCAGAAAGTGTTCTCAGAGACTATATAAAGAACTCCTGGGTTAAAGAAAAGCACAAGGAATTGGCTCTGTTAGCTTTAAAGGATATAGGCGCTAAAGAGCCTTATGAAATAATAATAGATAACTGGGTGGAAGAATTAACTCTCAGGGAATATTTTGAAAGGCTTCGCAAATCAGACTGGCAGCCAGAATGGCATAAAGTACTGGATTGTGTTTTAAATAAAATAAAATATAACAGCAATTATAATAGTGATAACAGTAAAATACTACAGAGGGATTTGGAGCAAATATGGAGCAAATATTTAAATAGAGTGTATCCACTGGTCCCTCCCATAGAAAGCATAGAATTATGGGCAGCAGCCCTGGAATACTTGGCTTTTTTTAAAAGGGAAGGCCAGATAAATTATAAGGAAATAGCTTTACGGTATGCCATATCACCAGCGGATCTTTTAGAAAAAAGCATAATAATTAGCAATGTTAAATTCAGGTGATTTTGCAGATTATATTTTTGCTGTTAACAGCTCCGGTTCTGCCCAGTTAAGGTCCACATCTCCCTTTATACCTTTAACTTTTCCCTGGTTGGTGTACTGCCAGATTGTCCACCTGCTCCATTTTCCCGCATCTGGCGGGGCCTCCGGGTTTTCTTTTGAGCGGGGGTAAAGGGCAATCCATAGAGGCATATTTGCCAGGGGATTTTTCAAGTTCTCATAACTAAAATTATCATATTCTTTGATAAAATAAACCCCGGTATAAATCATTAATGTTTTACCCGTTAGCTGTTGAAAGTAATTTCTAAAAGTGTTTGCCCATTTTATTAACCGGGCAGTAGAAAATTTATCATCTTTTTTTGGAAAAGGAACTTCTAAATCCAGTGCCGGATAAATATCACCGAAGTTACCGGTACCAAAGCCCCTTTGCAGGGTATCAGTAAAATTACGCACTTCTTCTTTGGCACTTTCTAAAGAGGGATTCAAATCGGGGCGGGCAAAGTGGTATGCACCGGTGTAAATACCTGCTGACCTGGCACTGGATGCATTGGCAGTAAACCTGGAGTCAACCCACGTTAGTCCTTCAGTAGCTTTTAAATAAGCAAATATTATTCCATTAGCATTAACAGTGCTCCAATCTATTATTCCCTGCCAGTGGGAAACATCAACGCCATTTAAGACTTTATTATTTTTAGTTTGCATTTCAAGTAACATCTCCTTCTTATGAAATATAACTCCTGTTTACTATAATTTATATATTTATGAACAAAAAGTTACTTTATAAAAAATATTAATATTAAATAAACATTCTGCAATTAAGGCATACTAGATATAAGAATTATTAATCCAATATTTTTGGCAATAAGCTGAGGTGATTTATAGTTGAGTGGTATTGTAGCCATAAAAGGTGAGTTTGAGGACAAAGCTTTTGATGATATGATAAAAAAATTAAAACATAGGGGACCTGATGGAGAAATTATTTTTAGTAACGGTAATATTAAGCTTGGCGAGGTATATTTTGATTTAGAAGATGTCAACTACAATAATTACAACTATAAACTTTTACTGGATGGAGAACCATTACTAGATAATAAAGTGATTTCTAAAAATGAATTATTAAATATGTACAGGAGTAAAGGCCCTGAATTTCTAAAAGAAATTGAAGGAAAGTTTGCTATGATTATCACCAACGGAAATAATATTTTTGCTGCCAGGGATTTATTTGGTATAAAGCCTCTTTATTACAGCAAAGATGAGACATCTATCTGTTTTGCTTCTGAGATGAAAGCTTTAATTAAGGATTATGATAATGTTAATGTTTTCCCTCCCGGTCATTATTACACACCGGAAGAAGGGTTTAAAAAATTTAAAGATGTACCTCAAATAAAATCTGATAACCATTTAGAAATAGAGGATGCAGCAGAAAGGCTTAAAGATTTGTTGACTGAGGCGGTAGAACTTTCTTTAAAAAAAGAAAATACAGGTTTTTTCTTAAGCGGTGGGGTAGATAGTTCTGTTATTGTAGCTGTTGCCCGGGAAGTTTTTGATAAAAAAATTATTTCTTTGGTAGCCGGGCTTAAAGACAGCGATGACATACACAATTCCAGGAAAGCAGCTCAATACCTGGGAACTGAGCATAGTGAATATATTTATGATTCTAAAGAAATGTTTAAAGTTCTTCCAGAAGTAATATACTACCTGGAATCTTTCGATGTTGAAATGGTTAACAGTTCTATTGCCAATTATTTTGTCTCAAAATTAGCCCAGGATAAAGGGCTAAAGGTAATTCTTTCAGGAGAAGGTGCCGACGAATTATTTGCCGGGTATCATTTTTTAAAAGATAAGAAAAAAGAAGGGGAACTAACCAATGAACTGGCAAAATTGTTAAAAGGATTACACAATGGAGGGTTCCAAAGGGTAGATAGAATGGCCAAGGCCTGCTCACTGGAAGTTGAGATGCCTTTTATGTACCATAAATTAGTTGATTTTGCCCTTAAGCTTCCTGATGATTATAAAATATCCGAAGAAGAAATGGGTAAATGGCTTTTAAGAAAGGCTTTTGCCGGGGATATACCTGATGATATTATCTGGAGAAGGAAAGCTCAGTTTGGTATAGGCACAGGCAATGAAAGTATTATGGAAAAATTGATAGAAGAAAAGCTGTCCGATGAAGAGCTTTCCAGGGAAAACAAAAAAGAGGGTATAACTTTCAAGTCGAAGGAAGAATATTACTACTATAAGATATTTAAAGAATTGTTCCCTTCCAAAGCAGCAGAAAAAACAGTTAACAGGTGGCAGGTTTAAAGAAAGAAAGTTTTTAGCTACAATGATGCTGCATGGCTGTTTTTGCCCCTGATAGGGATTTAAAAATAATATGTTAATTTATAACCTGATGTGAGAAATACGGTTGTTGAACAGTTCAACAACCGTATTTTTGTTTAGAAAACTAACCAAAAAGGAGAACCGTTTTATTCTTAATATCATATTATATCGAATAATAATGAAAAAAGGATGGATATAATTGTTAGAGCATAAAACAAATATGAATATTCCCAGTTTTAGTCTTGTTCGTCAAAACCAGTTACTAAAAGAAAAATTGACTGATTGTTTTTTGTTACTTCTCGATAAGGGTAGGTTTGTGCTTAACGAAAATGTTAGTACATTTGAAAAAAAGATATCTAACTATTGTACGGTTAATCATGGTATTGGCGTGGCTAATGGTAGTGATGCCCTTTACCTATCTTTAATAGCCTGTGGTATAGGTCAAGGGGATGAAGTAATTACAACACCTTTTACTTTTTTTGCTACGGCAGGCTCAATAATCAGAGCTGGTGCTAAACCGACATTTGTTGATATAGATAATGAAACTTGGAATATTGCTACTGAACTCATTGAAGAGAAGGTAACGCCCAATACTAAAGCTATTTTGCCTGTTCACCTATATGGCTGCCCGGCTAAAATGGATAAAATATTACAGATAGCTAAGAAATATAAGCTTAAGGTTATAGAGGATGCAGCTCAGGCATTAGGGGCCAAATACCAGGGGCAAAGGGTGGGTTCTTTAGGTGACTTGAGTTGTTTTAGCTTTTTCCCAACGAAGAATCTAGGTGCTTTTGGAGATGCAGGTATGGTTGTAACAGATAATCCTGACATTGCTGAGAAAGTAAGTTTGTTAAGGGTCCATGGATCAAAAATAAAGTATCATCATGATTTGCTAGGATGTAATAGCAGATTAGATGAATTACAGGCAGCTATTTTAAACATGAAACTTAATTATCTTGAACAGTGGACACAAAGGCGGCGAAAAATTGCCGAATTATATAGTAATCTGTTTAAAAAACATATCAGTGCAGGTAGCTTATCGATAAAGCTTCCTCAGGAGCCGAAATATGCCTACCATGTGTATCATCAGTATACTATACAAACAAACCAGAAGAATGAATTGCAGAAATACCTTAAAAATAAAGGAATTGGAACTACTGTTTATTATCCGGTACCGTTGCATTTACAGAAGGTGATCTCATCATATGGATACCGGAAGGGTGATTTTCCAGTAACTGAAACTGCCTGCAAAGAAGTGTTATCGTTACCCATGTTTCCAGAACTAACTGATAAAGAAGTAAGCTATGTTGTAGATAGGGTTGTAAAATTTTTTCAAAGTAGCTCTAAATGAAAGAAGGTATTACTGTGGCAAGATTAAATGTTGGTATAAATCCCATAAAAGATAAACTTAAGAAAAAAATAATGAACCGGTCTGCTCGCATTTGCGTGGTCGGGTTAGGTTACGTGGGTTTACCTTTTGTGGTTGAGAAGGCCAAAATGGGCTTTTCTGTTACTGGTGTCGATCAAAACAAAAAACGTGTCCACAATGTTAATTGTGGGGAAAATTATATTTCTGATATAAAAGATGAAGAGCTAAAGGATCTAGTAAAAAAGGGCAAAATCAGTGCAGCAAACAATTTTTCTTTAATAAAAAATATGGATATCATTGTAATATGTGTGCCTACACCCTTGACTGTAAACCTTGTTCCTGACCTCCAGCATGTTAAAAGTGTTACTAATAAGATTGCCCACAATTTAAGGCCTGGCCAGCTGATATCCCTGGAGTCAACTACGTACCCGGGTACTACGGAAGAAGTGATGCTGCCTGTTCTTGAAAGCTCTGGGCTAAATGTTGAAAAGGACTTTTATTTATGCCATTCTCCAGAGAGAGTTGATCCGGGTGATAAACGCTACACTACAAAAAACATAAATAAAGTTGTTGGAGGTGTAGGACCTGATTCGTTAGACGTTGGAGTAACTTTTTATTCGCAGACCATTGAGCAGATAGTACCTGTTTCCAGTGCAAAAGTTGCAGAAATGGCAAAGGTTTATGAGAATACTTTCAGAGCTGTAAACATTGCTTTAGTTAATGAAATGGCACTTCTATGTGACAAAATGGGAGTAAGCATATGGGAAATACTGGATGCAGCTTTTACAAAGCCCTTCGGAATTATGTCTTTTTATCCTGGCCCAGGGACAGGAGGCCACTGTATTCCGGTAGACCCCTATTATTTAGAATGGAAAGCTCGGGAGTATAATTTCTCCTCCAGGTTTATCAGGATTACCGAGGATATAAACCGCATGATGCCTGAATTTGTAAGGGAAAAAGTAATGCGGACACTTAATGAAAGTGAAGTAGTTCCGTCTAGATCAAAAATACTAATAATAGGCATGGCATATAAGAAAGATATTGATGATTATAGGGAATCACCTGCCATTCAAATAGCGGAGTTACTGCTTAAAGACGGTGTCAATATTGCTTACTACGATCCCTATATATATAAAATAGAAATAAACTCCAGACAGTTTAAATCAGTATCACTTAATGAACAAACTGTAAATAGTGTAGACCTGGTATTAATTGCCACAGACCATTCCTGTATCGATTATCACTGGCTTGTTGAGACAGCTAAGAAAGTAATTGATACGAGAAATGCAACAAAAGCAGTACCTGGTCGAGAGAGGAAGGTTATTCTCTTATGATAAAAAAATTGAAAGTAGCATTGTTGGGTGCAGGTGACTGGGGGAAAAACTATATTCGAGTTTTAAAAAAGTTAGATGTTCTAACAGCTTTGGCAGATTCCGATGAATCAATAAGAAATAAATATAAAAAAAAATACCCGGAAATAGAAGTTACAGGTGATTACAAAGCTCTGTTAAGGAGATCAGATATTTATGCTGTAGTGGTGGCCACCCCAGCTTCTACACATTATGAAATAGTAAAAAATGCAATTAAAGCCGGCAAAGATGTGTTGGTTGAGAAACCGATAGCACTTACTGTAGATGAGGCTTTAGAATTAGTTGAGTTAGCAAAAATTTATAAAAGAATAATCTTGGTAGGACATTTACTACTTTATAAGCCTGCTGTTAAAAAGATGATTGAATGCATATGTGACAGAGTTATTGGTGATGTATATTTTATTGAAATGCGAAGGCTTAAACTTGGCAAGATCCGCAGCCAGGAGAATGTTCTTTGGAGCTTTGCCCCCCATGATGTTGCGGTTTTATTATCTTTAGTAAATTCCCCTGTAGTAAACGTAACTGCTACCGGGCAGTCGGCAATACAGTCACAAATTGAGGATAATGTTCATATTAAATTAGATTTTGAAAGTAAAGTAAAAGCACATATACACATTTCCTGGTTATGGCCAAAAGATGAACGTAAAACATTTATTGTTGGAACAAATGGGATGTTGGTTTATGATGAGCATAAAGATAAATTGGAAATTTACCTAAAGGGAGCAAGTAAAGATTTGACTATCTGGGATAAAGGGATAGAGAAGTTATGTTTCGAGAAAATTGATGCCCTCGAGAATGAGGTTTTACATTTTCTGGAGTGTGTAAAGAGTAGAAGTACTCCAATTGCTGATGGTAGAGCGGGGGTAGAAGTGGTTAAAGTTTTAGTAGAGGCAGAAAAATGTATAGATGAGAATGAGGAAAGCGAAATTTTTTTTATTCATGAAACAGCCTATATTGATGAATCAGTTAGTATAGGCAGAGGGTCTAAAATATGGCACTATAGTCATATTATGGCAGGAGCTAAAATAGGGCAGAGTTGTAAAATTGGACAGAATGTTTTTATAGCACCAGGAGTTAAGATAGGCAGCAATGTTAAAATTCAAAATAATGTAAGTGTGTATGAAGGTGTTACACTGGAAAAAGACGTTTTTTGTGGTCCCAGCATGGTATTTACTAATACTAAAATTCCTCGTAGCGCATTTCCAAGAAACACATCAAGTGAATACGAAAAAACTTTAGTTAAAGAAGGAACAACCATTGGAGCTAATGCTACAATTATTTGTGGCGTTGTTATTGGAAAATATGCATTTATTGCAGCAGGCACAACAATTACAAAAGATGTGCCGGATCATGCTGTAATTTATGGTAATCCTTCAAAAGTCATGGGTTGGATCTGCCGCTGCGGAAAAACAATTGTGAAAGAATCTGGTGTAGTTTTAAGATGTAATAAATGCCATACTGAAATAACAACCGGCAATATAAAATAGAAGGCAGGAGGTGTTATCTAAATGACCTGTTCATGGACTTATGAGCATTATTGTTATTGCCTTCAGCAAGCCAAAGATAAAGGATATTCTATAATCTCTTTTGAAGAGGTTAAAAACATAAGTCAAAATCAACCATTCATTATTTTAAGGCATGATATTGACTGTTACCTCTATAGAGCCTTAAATATGGCAAGAATAGAAAATAAATTAGGAGTACGGGCTACTTACTTTGTTAGGGTTCACGCATTATCTTATAATGTTTTTGAATATAATGCATATAAGGCTTTAAAAGAAATACATTCCTTAGGGCATGAAATCGGATTGCATTTTGAATCAATAGATTTTAGCTATATAACCGATGAAAATCCCCGGGAGGTATTCTTACGGGAAAAAAAAGTTTTGGAAATGGTGTTAGATATTTCTATAGTGTCAGCAGCAGCTCATGGTGAGCATAGCCCGGCAGGCCCCAGGCATAATCGGAGTTTTTTTAAAAGCATAAGTAAGAAGCAAGCAGGTATACATTATGATGCTTATGATAAAACATTCATAAGGGATATGAAATACATTTCCGACAGTTTTGGTTACTGGCGGGAAGGTTGCATGTGTACACATATTGGTAAATATCCGCAAATGCAAATTTTGGTCCATCCTTGCTGGTGGTTTAAGGATCACTTATTTGAATAACAGTTATTATCAAATAAAGGAGTGTATAATTTTGCGTATTTTATTTCTTAACGGACATCCTGTTTGGATTAATGGGTTGCCCTGGGGATTTCGTCAGCTTGGGCATGATGTAAGAATAGTTGTTAACCTGCAAAAGGATTACTTAATCAGGCATATGGAAGAGTTTCAACCTGATCTTTTAGTTACTGTTGGTTGGATTCATAATTATAAACCGCAAAATTTAAAGAATATTAAAGAAATAGCCAATGATTACGGTTGTCTGCATGTTTACTGGGCAACTGAAGATATTAATTTTTTTGAAAAATGGTCTTTGCATATGGTTAGGACTGTTCAGCCGGATGTAGTTTTTACCATCAATGCTGACTGCATACCCTTTTACCGTGATTTAGGGATACCGGCATTCCATCTAGAATTTGGTTATAATCCAAGCTTAGAGCCACCTGCTTCAGAATTGCCTGACCCCAGGTATAACCATGACCTGGTGCTGGTAGCCAATACTTATGATGAACCCATTTTTAGGAAAAAAACTATACAGGTAATAGTAAGACCTTTAATTGAAAATGGCTATGACCTGGTTTTGTGTGGCAAAGGTTGGGAGAAGGCGTCCTGTTTAAATAGTAAGCTTCTTTCAAAAATTAACTATTTAGGGCCAATTCCTTTTGAAGATACTTTTAGGGCATATAAAAGTGCAAAGATTACTCTTAATTTGCAAAACCAAAACCAGCATAAAACTCAAGTGACTTTGCGTACATTTGAAATAATGGGTTGCGGCGGGTTTCAGTTAACGGCAAGGACACCAGCCCTTAACAGGCTTTTTATTGACCGTTATCACCTGGTTATGTCTAGCTCATCGAAAGAAACTTTAGAACTGGTGGATTATTACCTTGACCACGAAAAGGAACGCCAGACCATTGCTAAAAACGGTCAGGCCGAAGTTCTTTCTAAACATAAATATGATAAGAAAGCCGCTTATTTGCTATCTTGTTTGGCTATGTGTCTTCCTTAAACCACTTAAAAGTCAGGGCTAAACCCTTAGAAAGAGAATAGTATGCTCTCCACTGTAAATCTTTTTGAATTTTTTCTGAATCTATACTTCTTCTTTCCACTATATCCACTGGTCTTTTCGGCTTAAAATGCATGATGGCATCAGTAAATCCTGTAATTTGCTTAATTTTTTCTGCCAGTTTAATTATAGTAGTTTCTTTTCCAGTTCCTACATTATATACCTGTCCTATTGCTTTTTCTTTTATAGCGGCCAACATAATTGTTTGCAATGCGTCTTCCAAATAAGTAAAATCACGTGTTTGCTGACCATCGCCATAAATAATAAGGGGCTCTTTTTTCTTTACAGCTTCAAAAAACTTTGCAATTACCCCACAATAGGGGTTTGAAGGTAATTGACCTGGACCAAATACATTGGACAATCTTAATACCGAAACTGGAAGTTGATACATATGATAAAAAACATCACAATAATGTTCTACTGAAAATTTACTCGCTGCATAAGGGAGTCGAATACTATAATAATCTTCTGTCGTGGGGAAAATAGGAGCATCACCATAGATAGAAGAAGTAGAGGTATATATAAACCTCTTCAAGTTTGAACAATGGTTGTGTGCACATTGCAGCATTACATACCCACCGTACAGATTTGTATTAAAATCCTGCTCGAGGTTGTGAGAAGAATTTAATAAATTACTGCAGGCTAAATGAAAAATATATTCAACCCTAGATACTAAATTTTGAATTAATTTCTTGTTAGTGATACTGCCTTTGATGAAAGTAATTTTCCCTGAAGATGGTATTGCTTCCCGCTGCCCAGTAGACAAATCATCAATTACATAGATATGACGACAAATAGGAAGAATTTTTCTGATGAGCTGTGATCCTAAAAAGCCTGCACCACCAGTAACTAAGACGTTACCTAGTGTCATTGTAAGTTACCCCCTCTTTAAAATAAGGTTTGATAGTGTTATTTAATTCCTTCTTTTGAGCTATTAATTTATCTACTTTGGGCCAGATCTTGTTTAATTGGTGATAGAAAGTATATTTATTCAATATTTTTTGGCGAGCATTATATCCCAACTTATGTCTTACTTCTGGTTGTTTTAGATAGTAGTTTACTAATTCAATTGTTTCCTCAGGTGAACTTGTAGCAACAATTTCTTTCTTATCTTTAAACATTTTTGTTATTGCCTTAGTCTTACTGGCAATCATAAAAGAACCTGTGCCTAATATTTCAAATGTGCGTTGAGAAACCTGGTCTTCAGCATTTTGCACACCTAAAACAATTTTTGATGAATGATAGATTGACGCAGAATATTCATATGGAAGAAATCCTTGAATCCAGTCACGAGGTATGGTCACCCCGAACTGGTTTCTTATAAATGCCAGGTTTTCATTCCATCCAGATCCCCAAATATGTGTCTTTATTCTAGCTTTAATCAGAGGGAATAGTAGTTGCTGTAGACTATCATAACGGTATGTTCTTTTGCGAAGATGAGTTGAGCCAACAAAAGAAATATCAAGTGGTTCTTTTGTATCATATTTTTTTTCAGGAAACATTCTTGGGTTGAAAGAAAAGTTTAAATAGCTTGAAGGGATGCCAAGTTTTTCATAATTATTAACACAATCTGGATGAATGGTCCAAACTAAGTCAGGCTTGATACGTTTTATATAAGGAATTGACCAGTATGTATGGTGGATTTTATCTTCTATTGCCCAGTTTATATGAAAGAGGCCATATTTTCTGCATAATTCATGCAGCTTATTAAGATATGGAGAACAAATAGGAACATGGCCACAACCGATAGTAATTATAATGTCTGGCTTGAAATAAGAAAGTGCGGCATCTATTTTTGCAGGTGCCCAGGATGTCTGAATGAAAATCTCATGACCTAACTGAGCTAATGAATCACCCAGGCTGTTTAAATATTGTGATCGATGCTCTAGAAATAATATTTTATAAGTACGCATACGTCTCCCTTTCTTTAGTGAAAATGCATTATCTTCATAATTTTAGATAAATATTTTCATATATTAAATTATGTTTAATAATCAATTTTGTGAACAGTTCAGCATTTTTGCATTTTCCACAAGATGACTAACTAATATTGGATAAAAAATATAAAATATAAAAATATTTTCTGTATATTGCGTTAGTTGGTTTAATTTGCTATAATAATATGCAAATATTGTTATTTTATGTCGAGTTACGAAGGGAGGGGAGCGAGTGAGGTCAACTGGTATTGTCAGGAAGGTTGATGAACTGGGGAGAATTGTAATTCCTATAGAATTAAGAAGAACGTTAGGTGTAAAGGAGAAAGATCCGCTGGAGATTTTTGTTGATCAAGACAAAATAATCTTAAAAAAATATGAGCCAGCGTGTATTTTTTGTGGGGCAGCAGGAAATGTAATTACTTTTAAGGATAAGATGATTTGTAATGATTGTACAAGTAGTTTGCTCCAGGAAGCTAAGGCTCCACACTTGGAAGCCGTAAAACCATAAAATTAGTTTTCAAATATAGTCTATGCTTAATTATTAATTAATTATTTCAAAAAATAGGAGTTGGTGGTGAGTTATAAATACTCATCACCAACTCCTATTTTTTATTTGGCTTTGTTAATATTATTTTAATAACCTCCTCGGGATTACAAAATTTTAATTATGTTTTACAGGAATTAGAATTATGTCAAAGAATAAATAACAATAATGAGGAGGTTTTAAAATGACTGAAAAGGTCTTGATTGTAGATGATGATCACCACATATGTGATCTTGTCCGTATAGCTTTAGAATCAGAAGGCTTTGAAGTAGAAACCGCTCTCGATGGAAAGTCAGGCATGGAAAAAATACAAGAGGGTGGTTTTGTAGTTCTCCTTTTGGATATAATGCTTCCGGAAAAGGACGGTTGGGAAATCTGCCGGGAAATAAGAGGTGGTCATATGCAAGGCATACCTATTATAATGCTTACTGCCCGGGGAGAAGAGGTAGACCGTGTTCTGGGCCTGGAGATGGGTGCCGATGACTATGTAACCAAGCCATTTAGTCCACGGGAACTGGTAGCCAGAGTAAAAGCCCTTATCCGTCGTTCTGATAAATATAATAAAGTACAGGATTTATTACAGTTTGGTAACCTTACTGTTGATATGCGTAGCTATATAGTTAGAGTAGGTGAAACCGAACTGGACCTGACACCTAAAGAAATAGAGCTGATGACATTATTTGCTCATAATGAAGGCAAAACCTTTACCAGAGAAGAACTGCTCAGGCAAATTTGGGGATTTGATAGTTCAGCAGGGGGCACCCGTACTGTAGATGAACATATAAAGCGACTCCGCAGCAAGATTGCCCGTTATGATAAACATGTTAATTACATACAAACGGTATGGGGAAAAGGTTACAAATTTGAGGTGAAAGAGCTTTGATTAAATTTCCATATAAGCCTCGAAGCCTGTTCAGTAAATTAATGTTGTCTTATCTTGTGGTAGTAGCACTAAGTCTAATTATAATTGGGGTTTTTCTTACATACTTGATTGAAAACTATTTTTTAAATACAAGGGAATGGGAACTAACAGCCCAGACTCAGAATGCTGTCAACTTAATTGAAGGAGACCTTAGGGAAAATGACCTTAAAGCTGTGGAAAAAACAGTGAAAACCTTGGCTATATCCCATAACATTAAAATAAGAGTCTTAGACAATCAGAGGGAACATCTTTTTATTGTTGACTATGAAGATACTGATATAGAAGATGATCAAAGGGAAGGGGTAGGTTTGGAAGAGAGGGAAGTCAATCACATCTTTAAAGGCAACATGTTGACAAAAAAAATATATGGCCCCGAGTTGAAACGTTTCCTGGTAGCTGCTCCCGTTTTTAATGAAGACAATGGAAAAGCGGATGATGATAATTCTGACGAACATGTTATTGGTGCTATTATCTTGAGTGCCCCCCTTAGCGGGATAGAAGAAACCATAGCTCATGTGAGCCTTTTATTCCTATATTCAGGAGGGATAGGTGTAGTAATCGCTGGAATTTTAGCTTTTTCACTGTCGAAAACCCTTACCAGGCCTCTTCTGAAATTAAATCGTGCTGCTTTGGATATGGCTTCAGGTAATTTCAGGTGTAAAATTGATGAAGAACCTGACAACGAAATCGGTGGCCTTATAAAGTCTTTTAATTACTCTGTGGAGCAGGTAGAGAAGACACTTGAGGAGCAAAAACGCTTGGAAAAGCTGCGCCAAAATTTAGTTGCCAATGTTTCCCACGAGCTGAAAGCTCCCCTAGCTTCTGTGCGGGGTTTTTCTGAATTGATGTTGGATGGTCTAATAGATGAGGAAGAAAAGGAAAAGTACCTTAAGGTGATCCTTGATAATTCTGTTCATTTGAGCAGACTTGTTGATGAACTGTTAAAGCTTTCTCACCTGGAGAGTGGCCAGATGTCCCTGAAAAAAGAGGAGATTTTCGTGAAAGAAATGGCAGAGTGGAGCTTTGAAAGTATGGTTATCAGAGGGGATGAGAA
>SL_8KL_010_SEDDRAFT_10000163_pt1 | contig 55023 bp, 61 predicted proteins | sample SodLakKL_010_SED_4_FD_11160 | JGI IMG/M metagenome (IMG submission 11160)
AATTTGAAAGTCAGAATAGCACCCGGCCTAGCGCCGGATGCTTTCTAATTCAGAGTGCAGCCTGCACTGCCAGATCGCGCGCAATAGCAAAGGCACCGCGCACACGGTCTTTCTCGGTCGCCCAATCGCGGCGCACCACGATCTTATTGTCACGTATTTTCGCCAGCCCGTTCTGGTCCTGCACGAAGGCCACCAGCCCGGCGGGGTTAGCAAATTTGTCATTATGGAACTGGATCGTGACCCCCTTTGGCCCGGCATCAAACTTGGCAATACCTGCCCGCTTGCATTCCGCCTTGATCCGCATGACCGCCAGAAGCGTGTTCACTTCGCGTGGCAGTTTTCCAAAGCGGTCAATCAATTCTGCCGCAAACCCTTCCAGATCGACCTTGGTTGTCAGCCCCGACAGGCGACGGTAAAGGCCAAGTCGCACATCAAGATCAGGCACATAGACTTCGGGGATCAGCACAGGCACACCCAGATTGATGGTCGGCGCCCATTGCCCGTCCAGATCAGTGACATCCGCGATCTCGCCGGAGCGGATCTTGGCAATCGTCTCTTCCAGCATCTGCTGGTACAACTCATAGCCCACTTCTTTGATATGACCGGATTGCTCTTCGCCCAAGATATTGCCAGCGCCGCGCAGGTCCATGTCATGGCTGGCAAGGTTGAACCCCGCCCCCAAACTGTCGAGGCTCGCCAACAATTTCAGGCGCTTCTGCGCTTGCGGGGTCAGCGGCGCGCGGGGTTTCGTGGTCAGGAAGCAATAGGCGCGCGTTTTGGCACGGCCCACACGACCCCGGATTTGATAGAGCTGCGACAGCCCAAACATGTCGGCGCGGTGCACGATCATCGTATTGGCGCGCGGAATATCAAGGCCGGATTCGACAATCGACGTGGCCAGAAGCACATCATATTTGCCGTCGTAAAAGGCGTTCATGCGCGTGTCCAACTCGCCCGCGGGCATTTGCCCATTGGCGATGACATAGCTCAGCTCTGGCAGATGCGTGCGCAGAAATTCCTCAATCTCTGGCAAGTCGGAAATGCGCGGTACCACGAAGAACGACTGCCCTCCACGGTAATGCTCGCGCAGCAACCCTTCGCGTAAGGTAAGCGTGTCAAACTCGCTGACATAGGTGCGGATCGCCAGACGGTCCACGGGCGGGGTCTGAATGATCGACAGATCACGCACGCCGGTAAGCGACAGTTGCAAGGTGCGCGGAATGGGTGTGGCGGTCAGCGTCAACACATGAATATCGCTGCGCAACTCTTTCAGCCGTTCCTTGTGGCCGACCCCGAAATGCTGTTCCTCGTCGATAACCAGCAGGCCCAGATTGGCAAATTTCACGCCCTTTGCCAGCAAGGCATGGGTACCGATGCAAATATCGACGGCACCCTTTGCCAAACCCTCGCGCGTGGTGTTGGCATCTTTGGCGCTGACAAAGCGCGACAAAGGCCGCACATTGATCGGAAACCCCCGGAAGCGGTCGGCGAACGTCTTGTAATGCTGGCGTGCCAACAATGTTGTGGGTGCAATCACGGCGACTTGTACCCCTGACATGGCCGCGATAAAGGCCGCGCGCATCGCCACCTCGGTCTTGCCAAAGCCGACATCGCCCACCACCAGCCGGTCCATCGGACGACCAGAGTCGAAATCATCCAGCACATCCTCAATGGCGCGCAACTGGTCTTCGGTTTCGGCATAGGGGAAGCGGGCCAGAAATTCCTCCCACATGCCATCAGGGGGCGTGAAATGGGGCGCTTTGCGCAACTGGCGCTCGGCGGCAATGCGGATCAGCTTGTCGGCAATCTCGCGAATGCGTTGCTTCAGCTTTGCCTTCTTGGCCTGCCACGCCCCCCCGCCCAAGCGGTCCAGCAAGCCTTCCTCATGGCCGTAGCGCGATAGCAGCTCGATATTCTCGACCGGTAGAAACAACCGGTCGCCACCCGCATATTCCAGCGCGATGCATTCATGCGGCGCGCCCATAGCGGTGATCGTCTCCAGCCCCTTGTAGCGCCCCACGCCATGATCGACATGCACGATCAGATCACCGGGCGAGAGGGTCTGCGCCTCGGTCAGGAAGTTTTCGGCCCGCTTGCGCCGTTTGGTGCGGCTGACCAACCGGTCGCCCAGCACATCCTGTTCCGAAATAACCGTCAGACCGGGTGCTTCAAAGCCCGCGTCCAGCGGCCAGATCGCAAGGTACAGCGCGCCCTGCCCGTCTTTCATGTCGCGCGCCGATCCGATCATCTGCGCGCCACTGGCCCCATGATCTTCCAGTAGACCCGACAGCCGGTCGCGCGCGCCCTCGGAATGGCTGGCAATCACCACCTGCGATAGTTTGCGCCGCGTGGCCAGATGCGTGGCCAAGGCGTCAAACACATTCTCACCAGCGAGCCGTTCGGGGGCGAAGCTGCGTCCCGCGCGCCCGCCTGCATCCAGCACACCCGGCCCCGGCGCGGTCTTCATCGGGTTCAACTGAATCACGCGGCGCCCCGCCAGTGCGCGTTGCCAGCCGGTGTCATCCAGATACAGCAACCCCGGCGGACAAGGTTTATAGACTGTGTCCAGCCGCCCCTTGGCGCTCATCGCCTCGCGCCGGGCATCATACTGATCGGCAATCCCTTCCCACCGAGACGCGCGCGCCGCTTCCAACTGGTCATCGAGCATAACCGCCGCACCGGGCAGATAGGCAAAGATCGTCTCCATCCGGTCATGGAAGAAGGGCAGCCAATGCTCCATGCCCTGATGCTTGCGCCCTGCGCTGACCGCTTCATAGAGCGGGTCATCGCTTCCGGCGGTGCCAAATTCGATTCGGTAATTCTGCCGAAACCGCGTGATCGCAGCATCGTCCAGAATAATCTCAGAGACAGGCGCAAACTCAACCACTTGCAGCTTTTCAAGGCTGCGCTGGGTGGCGGGATCAAACCGGCGCGCGCCGTCCAGCACATCGCCGAACAGGTCCAGCCGCACAGGCCCGCTTTCGCCAGGTGGATAGATGTCGAAAATACCACCCCGAATGGCAAAATCGCCCGGTTCAGTAACCGTAGGCGATTGCGAAAAGCCCATGCGCACCAGCCAGTTGCGCAGCGCCGCTTCATCAATACGCCGCCCGACCTCGGCGCGAAAGGACGCGCGTGCAACAACGTCGCGCGCAGGAACGCGTTGTTGTGCAGCCGAGAGGGTGGTCAGCAAGACAAACGGACCCGGCACCCCCTGCGCCAGTGCCGCCAGCGTCGCCATCCGGTTTGACGCAATTTCCGGATTGGGCGAGACGCGGTCATACGCCAGACAATCCCACGCAGGAAAGCGCAGCACGCTGATATTCGGCGCGCAGAATGCCAAGGCTTGTGCCATTGCCTCAGCGCGTTTGTCATCACGCGCGACATGGATCACGCTGCTGGATGCCCGCTCAAGCTCGCGCGCAAGCAGTTGCGCGTCATAGCCTTCGGGCGCGCCGCCCAGAATGACCTTCTCAGTCGCCACTGTCATGATGATGAAGTCCTTTTTCCGCAGATGCCGCGCTTACATACTCAACGCAGAGCGCGACAGCACATGCAGCATGCCCCAGACCGCTGTGGCAAAAATAGTAACAACCCCAAGGCACTGCACCCAGAAGCGATGCCGCAGCAGCGCGCGACATAATTGCAAACCCTGCATCGACTCGCGCTCGATCCGAAAGGACAGGCGCAATTCCAGCAACCGCACCAAGGTCAGCGGGAAGATCAGCAGAAACACGGCCTGTGCAAATTCCAGCCGATACGCAAAGGCCAGCATCAGCACCAAGGTCAGAACCGCCGCCGCAAAACCAACAATCCAATGCCCTGCCCGCCGCATCAGGGACAATTTGCGCCGGACATGTATTTCGACAAGAGTTTGCAGATCTTCCATATTCTGCAACCCGTCGCGCCGTGCACGCGTGATCAGATCAAAAGAAGCGCCCAGCACAAACTGGCTGGCGGCTGACCAAAACAGCGCCACAACTATCCAGAACCAGACCGACGAGAAGGATCGCATGTCGATCAGGCTGAATATGTTTTCCAGAAAAGCCACTATGCCTGCGCTCCGCTGCTGTCTGCCCCGCCCCTACATGCAACGCAGCGCGCAGTAGCGCAAGCCGCCAAAACCCGAAGACGGGGCCAAACCAGTCACAAACGGTGGCGCTATCATCCGAAGATTGCGCTAACGACATTATTCGTGTCGGCTTTCGCCCTTTTTTAGACGCCTTGTGCTGGCTATACCCGACCCAACGGCACAGCGCGGAGTTACAGTCATGACCATCACCATTGGGATCAACGGGTTTGGACGCATCGGACGGTGCACCTTGGCCCATATCGCCGAGAGTGCACGCAACGATGTCGAGGTTGTGAGGATCAACGCCACTGGCCCGATTGAGACAAATGCCCATCTGTTGAAATACGACTCAGTGCATGGACGGTTTCCCGGCACCATTCGCGTTGACGGCGACACGCTTGATCTGGGTCGCGGGCCGATCAAAGTCATGTCGACCTATGAGCCGGAAGAACTGGACTGGGATGGCATAGATGTCGTGCTGGAATGCACCGGCAAGTTCAATGATCGCGACAAGGCAGCCGTGCACCTGACACGCGGGGCCAGCCGCGTGCTGGTATCAGCACCCGCCAAGAACGCAGATGCCACGATTGTTTACGGCGTGAACCATCGTTTGCTGCGGCCCGAGCATCTTGTTGTTTCAAACGGCTCTTGCACGACAAACTGTCTGGCCCCGTTGGCCAAGGTTCTGAACGATGCAATCGGCATTGAATCGGGCATCATGACAACAGTTCACAGCTATACCGGCGACCAACCGACGCTGGATCGCCGCCACACGGATCTTTACCGTGCCCGCGCCGCCGCGATGGCGATGATCCCCACCTCGACCGGGGCAGCAAAAGCGCTTGGCGAGGTTCTGCCAGAATTGGCAGGCAAGCTGGATGGAACAGCCCTGCGGGTGCCAACGCCCAATGTCAGCGCTGTGGATCTTACCTTTCAGGCAGGCCGCGATGTGACCGTGGCCGATGTGAACGAGATCGTGCGTGAGGCAGCCGCCGGGGCAATGGGGGCCGTTTTGTCCTATGACCCGGAGCCGAAAGTCTCGATTGATTTTAATCACACACCCTATTCCTCGATTTTCGCACCGGACCAGACCAAGGTTGTCGGGCGTCGCATGGTGCGTGTGCTCGCATGGTATGACAACGAATGGGGGTTTTCGTGCCGCATGGCCGATGTGGCCGCTGCGATGGGCCGCCTGATCCACTGACCCTGCCCCACAGACTTGCGCAAAATAAAAAGACCCGTCAGCCCGCTGGCGGGTCTTTTCATTGTGATGTTTTGTCACCTGTTGCTTGCACGAAAAGCACGTTACACATTCATTAAATCAAAGAGGTCTATTCATGAAACGTATTGCCCTGTCTCTGCTCGCCGCTTTTATGTTCATCGCACCCGCGACAGCGCAACAGGTCTATACGGCAGAGCCTTCGGCACAACAACTAGAGGATGTTCCGGTCTTGCTGGTTGATATTCGCCAGCCACAGGAATGGGTTGAAACCGGTGTCTTGCCAAATGCGCTTTTGCTGACATTCAATGATCCGGCAAGCTTCATGAAAGCGCTGCAACCGCATCTGAAGCCGGGACAACCGGTTGCTCTTATCTGCCGCACGGGCAATCGGACAGCGCGCGCGGCGCAACTGATCGCCCCGGAACTGGACGTTCCGGTGATTGACGTGGCGGGCGGTATCTTCCGGCTCATGGCGGCAGGTTATCAGCCCCACACCCCAAATCGCGCCCAAGGCTGCACAATCTGCTGAACTTAAACCGCGCCCGTGCGCATCGCACTTGAAATCACTCGCCATATTGTGTTAGCGCAAACACATATTTTCGTGAGGAGAAACCAATGACCACACGTCTTGCAATCAACGGGTTTGGCCGGATCGGGCGGCTTGTGCTTCGCGCGCTGGTGGAACAACAGCGCGATGATCTGGAGATCGTTGCCATCAACGACCTCGGCCCGGTCGAGAGCAATGCGCATCTGCTGCGTTTTGACTCGGTCCATGGCAGGTTCCCGACTGAGGTGACAGTGGATGGCGACACGATCAATGTCGGGCGCGGTCCCATCAAGGTAACCTCCGCCCGCGACCCTGCCGAACTGCCTTGGGACGATATCGACATCGTGTTGGAATGCACCGGCATTTTCACCGATGCCGACAATGCCAAGCTGCATCTGGGCCGCGCGGGCAAGGTGCTGGTCTCGGCCCCGTCCAAGGGCGCGGACAAGACCATCGTTTACGGCGTGAACCACGACAGTCTGACCGCCGACGACAGGATCGTCTCGAACGGGTCATGCACAACCAACTGTCTGGCCCCGGTGGTGAAAGTGCTAAATGACGCCGTTGGTATTTCGCGCGGCTTCATGACGACTATTCACAGCTATACCGGCGATCAACCCACGCTGGATACGATGCACAAGGACATGTACCGCGCCCGCGCGGCAGCCATGAGCCTGATCCCCACCAGCACCGGTGCCGCCAAGGCTGTGGGGTTGGTGTTGCCAGAACTGGCGGGAAAACTGGACGGTGTCGCCATCCGTGTGCCGACCCCCAATGTCTCGGTCGTGGACCTGACATTCGAGGCCGCGCGCGATGTCACTGCGGACGAGATCAACACAGCCATGATCGCTGCGGCCGCGTCAGGCCCCCTGAGAGGGGTTCTGGGCGTGACCGACCAGCCCAATGTGTCGATGGATTTCAACCATGACCCGCGCTCGTCGATTTTCCATCTGGACCAGACCAAGGTGCTGGAAGGGCGCATGGTGCGCATTCTGTCATGGTACGACAATGAATGGGGCTTTTCCAACCGGATGCTGGATACGGCAGCCGCGATGGCGCAGGCCAAGTAAGAACAAACGCCTATGCTTTCAGAAAGCCGCACCTGCTGGTGCGGCTTTTTCATTTCTGTGCGCCACGGTGCTAATCCGTCATCGCACGCGCGGGGCGTAGGAATTGTTACCGCTCACACTTGCATTCAGTGCAACGCGGCCCTGCAACTCCGGCGGTTGTGCTGCGCTGCGGCATGGCGCATCTTTGAAGGGACAAACAGCCCCTGAAAGGAGCCGACCATGACCTCGCTTATGACCAAAGTGCAAAACCGTCTCAAGCAGCGCGCCGCCTATGCGCGCACCAAGGCAGAGCTGCAAGCCATGCCACTGGCAGTGGCCATTGATCTTGACATTTACCAGCCTGACGCCGCCAAAATTGCCGCAGAGGCCGTTTACGGCACCTGACCCTTAGTCGTATTTGGCAAGCAGTGCCTCTCGGATCGGGGGCGAGACGAATTTCGACACGTCCCCGCCCAGCCGCGCAATTTCCTTGACCAGTTTCGAGGCAATCGCCTGATGCCGCGCTTCGGCCATCAGGAACACTGTCTCGATACTGTCATCCATGGCGCGGTTCATCCCCACCATCTGAAATTCATATTCAAAATCCGTCACCGCCCGCAGCCCCCGAATGATGATCGACGCGCCCACATCGCGCGCGCAATCAATCAACAGATTCTCGAATGGATGGGCCACAATATCGACGCCTGTGCGTTCGCGCAGGTCCATCACCTCTGCCTCAATCATCGCCACCCGCTCTTCCAGCGTGAACAGCGGGCCCTTGTCGCGATTGATCGCGACGCCGATCACCAGCCTGTCCACAAGCTGCGCCGCGCGCGTGATGATATCGCGATGCCCCAGTGTCAGCGGGTCGAAAGTCCCCGGATAAAGTCCGATGCGCATCGGCGTCCCCCTCATGTCTGCCCTCTGGGGGAACGCAACAATATTGCGCTGGGATATGCAAGCCTTAGGCTGTAAAAAGCGGCGATCAATAGCCCATGATCATGCCGGTCAGCGCGTCTTTTTCCAGTTGCAACTCTGACATCTTCGCCGCCACTACATCCCCGATCGAGACAAGCGCGATCATCTTCTCCCCCTCCATCACGGGCAAGTGGCGAAAGCGTTTCTGTGTCATTGTCTGCAAAACCAGATCGGTGCTGTCTTCGGGGCTACAGCCAAAAACGCTGCGCGTCATCACATCATCGACCTTGTCGGACAGGCATTCCGCGCCACGCTTGCCCAACTCGCGTACGATGTCACGTTCGGACAATATGCCAGCGACCATTTCGCCATCCTGTGACACCACAACAGCACCGATTCGCTTTTGCGACAGCAACTTGGCGGCATCGCCCAATGACGATCCGGGGCTTACCGTTATTACGCCCTGTTGCGGTTTGTTACGAATAATCTGACTGACAAGCATGAAACCCACCTCCCGTTATTTTGGTGGCACAGACAAGACGGGCTGCACCAGCCCGTCCAAAGTCCGCCAGTCATGGCCTTTGTGTCAAGTGGAATAAAGGCGTATCATGTCGGATCTTCGGTTTGGCGCGCGGCAATGGCGGCCTCGAACCCTGAACACAGCAGACCGATATCCTCGACACCGACCGAGACCCGGAAGAGCCTTTTCCGAGATACCCGGTCCGGCGGCCAGCTTGGCAAAGTCGCCCAGTGTTGCATCTGAGCGCCCTGCCATGACGCCCCCTTACAAGTAACGCTCGCCCACGGGCTTCTCGCCACGGATCAGGCGCGCGTGTTCCTGAATCGCAAACCGGTCGGTCATGCCAGAGACATAATCTGCGACAATCCGCGCCAATTCGGTTTGCCCATATGCTGCATCCATATCGCGCCGCCATTCGGCGGGCAGCAGATCGGGGCGGTCCATGAACAGGGGGAACAATTCCCGCACCATCGTTGTGACCTGCGCGCGCATCTCGACCACAGACGGGGCGCGGTACATGCGGTTGAACAGGAAGTGACGGATCACCTTCAATTCCCGGAACAGACGGTCTGAAAACCGGATGATGGTCAGGTTCAGGTCGCGCACATCTTGTGCATGGCTCAGGTTTGCGGGGCCAAGCCGTGTCTCGGCCACAAGCAATACATCCTCGACCATAACCCCGAACACACGGCGCAGCGCCTCGTGCCTGCGCCGCATCACATCAAGGCCGGGATAGAGCCTGTCCACTTCGGCAAAGGCCGGGCCGGTGATCGGCAATTCCATCAGATCAGCCTCGGTGAACAGGCCAGAGCGCAGCCCGTCATGCAGATCGTGGTGATTATAGGCAATGTCATCGGCAATCGCGGCAACCTGCGCCTCTGCGCTGGCATAGCCATGCAACTCCAGATCAAAGGCTGCGTTACATTCGACCAGCGCATAGGGCAGCACATCGCCTTTCAGGGGGGTGCCATCTGCCCGCGCAACGGGTCCGTTATGCTTTGCGATGCCTTCCAGCGTTTCCCATGTCAGGTTCAGCCCGTCGAAATCGGCATAATGGCATTCCAGCAGGGTGACGATCCGCAACGCCTGCGCGTTATGGTCGAACCCGCCATAAGGGGCCATCAGATCACACAGCGCATCTTCACCGGTGTGGCCAAAGGGCGGATGGCCCAGATCATGTGCCAGCGCAATCGCCTCGGCCAGATCGGTGTTCAACCCCAACGCCCCCGCCAAAGTCCGCGCCACCTGCGCCACCTCGATTGAATGCGTTAGCCGCGTGCGGTAGTAATCGCCCTCATGCTCGATAAACACCTGCGTCTTGTGCTTGAGCCGCCGAAAGGCGCTGGAATGGATAATGCGGTCGCGGTCACGCTGAAATGGCGAGCGAAAGGTGCTCATCGCTTCCGTGTGCAGCCGCCCGCGCGAATCTTCGGGCCGCGTTGCGTAGGGTTTGAGCATTTCCTCTCCAGCCATCTTGCCGAACACTGTCGGCTTGCTTATATCAGAGCAAAGTAATCGGAAATAGACACTGGAACCGCATGTCCCTAACTTTGCCCCCTCGCGTAAGCGACCGCGCCTTTGCTCGTCTTGCTGAAATCGCTGAAGATACCGGCGAGGTCAAGGCCTTGCGCGTGGCCGTTGATGGTGGCGGATGCTCTGGCTTTCAATACGACATCCGGTTTGACGAACCGACAGCCGATGACCTTGTGCTTGAGAAGAATGGCCATAAGGTATTGATCGACCCTGTCTCTCTGCCCTTTCTTGAAAACGCTGTGGTTGATTTCACCGAAGAACTCATCGGCTCGCGTTTTGTCATCGACAATCCGAACGCGTCGTCAAGTTGCGGTTGCGGCATTAGCTTTTCGATGTAGGTGCCTGTAAAACGCACATAACGGAAAGTTTGCCCCGATCCGCTCAGCCAACAGGTTGACCCTGAGGCGGGACTAGCCCACATCTGGCAGCAGCCGGTAAGGGAGGGCTGAACTTGAAACCAGAAGCTATCACGTCAAGCTATCGCCGCTGGGCACCGATTTACGATTTAACCTTTGGCCGGATCACCAATACAGGCCGCCGCCATGCCACTCAGGTCGCCAACACCATTGGGGGCCGCGTATTGGAAGTCGGCGTCGGAACTGGTCTGGCGCTGCCCTATTACAACGCCTCGCTCGACGTGACCGGAATTGATTTTTCAGAAGATATGCTGACCCGCGCCCGCACCAAGGTCAGCGAGGAAAAGCTGGACCATGTGCGCGATCTGCGGCAGATGGACGCGCGCAATCTGGATTTTCCTGATGCAAGCTTTGACACGGTCGTGGCCATGCATCTGATCTCGGTTGTGCCAGACCCCGAACAAGTCATGGCCGAAATGGCACGTGTGTGCAAACCCGGCGGGCAAATTCTGCTGGTTAACCATTTCGCCCGCGAAGAAGGCTGGCTTGCCTGGCTGGAGCGCAAATTCGCGCCCTTCGCCGACTGGATGGGCTGGCATTCAAACTTCCCCAAAGACCGGGTGTTGGGCGTGCATGACCTGCAACTTGTGGAAGATACGCCGCTGACAAGTCTGGGTGTTTTCACCTTTCTGCGGATGGAGAAAGCGGCCTGAGTGCTGTCATATGAAAAGGGTCGCACCCACACCGCGCGCGGCCCTTCATGCGCCTTGCCGTGGATCGGAAGGGCGCAGAACGCCACGCGGGTCTGTTGGTCAGCAGACTTTAGGATTTGGCCCTGCCACACACGGCACAGGTCGCTTCATGCGACACCATGTCCGGTTTTGCACCACCATAACGATTACGGCCCCCTGATTGCGCACATGCTTGCCCAAGCTGGGGGTTGCCCCCTTGCGCTGGCTGACCTAAACCGTATCGAACTTAGCAAGAGCAAGGGCGCATGACAGACACTGACGCAGCGCAGCAAGACCGCGCGAAATCCAGAAATATGGGCGCGCTGCGGGGGTTATGGCCGTTCATTCGCCCCTATACCGGCTTGCTGGCGATAGCGATCCTTGCCCTTGTGGCGACCGCAGCCATCACGCTTGCGCTGCCCTTGGCCGTTCGCCGTGTTGTTGACGGGTTTGAAGCCCGCGAAATGGCGCTGCTGAACCAGTACTTTGCTGGTGCATTCGGGCTGGCGGGACTGTTGGCACTTGGAACCGGGCTGCGCTATTATTTCGTGACACGCTTGGGCGAGCGTATCGTTGCCGATATTCGCAAGGCCCTTTTCGCGCGCGTCATCGACCGCAGCCCTGCATTTTATGAACGCATCATGACCGGCGAAGTGCTGTCGCGCCTGACAACCGACACCACGCTTATTCAGTCGGTCATCGGCTCGTCTGTTTCTATCGCGTTGCGCAATGCGCTGATGTTGATGGGCGGGTTGATCCTGCTGGGGCTGACTTCGGCCAAGCTGATGGGCTTTGTGTTGCTGATGGTGCCGGTCATCATCGTGCCGATTGTGGTCATGGGACGCAAGCTGCGAAAACTCTCGCGCGAGAATCAGGACTGGATCGCGGCCAGTTCCGGCAATGCCTCGGAAGCGCTGAGTGCTGTTCAGACCGTGCAGGCCAACACACACGAGGCCGCATCCCGCGCGGCCTTTGACCGTGTGACAGAAACCAGTTTCGATGTGGCGCGGCGGCGTATCTTCACCCGCGCGCTGCTGACTGTGATTGTCATTTCGCTGGTGTTCACCGGCATTCTGGGCACCTTGTGGGTCGGCGCGCGCGATGTGGCGGCGGGCGTCATGTCACCGGGCGAATTGGCGCAATTCGTCATCTATGCAGTCATCGTCGCGGGGTCGGTCGGGGCGTTGTCTGAAATCTGGTCGGAATTGCAACGCGCCGCTGGCGCGACTGAACGGTTGATCGAGTTGCTGTCTGCCGAAGACGCCGTGCAAGACCCCGCCTCCCCAATGCCCCTGCCTAAGCCCACTCGCGGCGCGGTGCAATTTGACGCGGTCAGCTTTCAATACCCCACCCGCCCCGGCCAACAGGCGCTGGAGAATGTCAGCCTGATGGTTTCACCGGGCGAGACTGTGGCCCTAGTCGGCCCCTCTGGTGCGGGCAAGACGACCATCCTGCAATTGCTGATGCGCTATTATGATCCAAAATCCGGGCATATCCGCATTGATGGCATGGACCTGCGCGATATGGAGCGCAGCGATTTCCGGCGCGCGATTGCACTTGTTCCCCAAGACCCGGTAATCTTTGCCACATCGGCCATGGACAACATCCGCTTTGGTCGCCCCGGCGCGTCTGACAGCGAAGTGTTGGCCGCGGCACGCGCTGCACATGCCGATACGTTCCTCGACCGTCTGCCCGATGGGTATAACACCGAATTGGGCGAGCGCGGTGTCATGCTGTCGGGCGGGCAGAAACAGCGCGTGGCCATTGCACGCGCCATCCTGCGCGATGCGCCGATCCTGCTGCTGGACGAAGCAACCAGCGCACTGGACGCCGAATCCGAAGCCGCCGTGCAGCGCGCGGTCGATCACCTGTCCAAGGGCCGTACGACCATTGCAATCGCGCACCGTCTGGCAACCGTCAAACAGGCAGATCGCATCGTGGTGTTTGATGAGGGGCGCATTGTTGCCACAGGCACGCATGAAGAACTGGTGGCACAGGGCGGGCTGTATGCAAGGCTGGCACGATTGCAGTTCACCGCCGAACGCGCGGCCTGATCGTACGGCCAGCCACCGCGCTTGCCGCTTGCACATGCGGGACTTTTGCAGGACACCTGCGACAGATCATCTGAAAGGCCGCGCATGGCACAGCAGACGGAAATCGCAGTTATCGGCGGCGGCGTTGTCGGCCTGTCCTGCGCATTGCGCTTGGCCGAGCAGGGCCATGAGGTCACGCTGATTGCGCCAAAGGATGACGAGAGTGGTGCCTCCTACGGGAATGCAGGTGTGATTGCCGATTACGCCGTTATGCCCGTCGGCACGCCCGATGTACTGCGCAACCTGCCCTCACTTCTGTTCAACCGCGACAGCCCGCTGGCCATTCGCCCTGCCGCCGCACTCAGCCTTGCGCCGTGGCTTGCGCGTTTCGCGCGCGAATGCCTGCCCCGCCGCGCAGAGGCCAATGCCCGCGCGATTGCCGCCCTTCTGGCCCTCAGTGCGGCCGGGTGGCGCAGCATGGCCGCGCAGATCGGGGGCACGCCATGGCTTAAACCCCTCGGTTCGCTGTATCTGTTTGAAACCGAAGCAGAGCGCCGCGCCGCGGATTTCAGCACCTATCGCGCGCATGGCGTCGAGGTAGAGCCGATCAGCCGCGACGAGTTGGGCCAGTTGCAGCCGGGATTGCCTGCCCATGTGGGCGTGGGTGCGGCGTTCTTTCCGCGCACGGTCACTTTGGATGACCCCGCCGCCGTGCTGCGCGCCTTGCACGCCAGCATTGACGCGGCAGGTGTGCACCGGATTGAAGGGCAAGTCACAGCTCTGACGCGCGAAGGGGGGCGTGTGCATCTGAGCGGGGACGGGCCGACGCTGTCGGCACGCAAGGTGGTTCTCGCTGCCGGCGCGTGGTCTAAACCTCTTGCGGCGATGGCAGGCGACCGCGTGCCGTTGGACACAGAACGCGGGTATCATCTGGAATATGACTGCGTGACACCGCGCCTGATCCGCCAGATGACGCCAGTGTCGCGGGGTTTCTATTTCTCTCCCATGGCGGGGCGGCTGCGTGTGGCTGGCACGGTCGAGTTGGGGGGGCTGAAAGCGCCCCCTTCGCCGCATCGCTGGGCAGTTATGGAACGCGGCGCGCGCGCCATTCTGCCCGATCTGCCCGAACCTGATCACCGCTGGATGGGCTTTCGCCCGTCCCTGCCGGATTCGCGCCCTGTGATCGGTCCCTCTCGCGCGGGGGCGGATGTGATCCATGCCTATGGACATGGGCATTTGGGCCTGACCCTTGCGCCCGTTACAGCTCAGATCGTAGCGGATCTGGTCGCTGGACGCACGCCAGAGTTGGATATTGCGCCCTACCGCCCCAACCGTTTCTGAAGCACCGACCCTGCAATCGTTGTCACCAAAAAGATCATTGCCGCNAAAACCACGATAGAAGGGCCAGAGGGCGTGTCATGCGTCAGCGACAATTGCAGCCCCCCCCAGACCGACACGCCGCCAATCACAACCGCCCCTAACGCCATGCTTTCCGGCGAGCGCGCGAAATTGCGCGCCGCCGCCGCCGGAATAATCAGCAAGGCCGCGATCAGAAGCGCGCCCACGATTTTCAGCGCCACCGCCACCACGATGGCCAGTGCAATCGTCAGAACCAAGCGCTCATGTCCCGGATTGATGCCTGACGCATGGGCCAGATCCTCATTCAATGTCGCTGTCAGAAGGGCTGCCCACCGCCACAGGATCAACCCCAATACGAGCAGCGACCCCGTCGCAATCACCGCAAGGTCAAACCGCGACACCGCCAGAATATCGCCAAACAGATAGGCCGACAGATCAACCCGCACCGCAGGCAGAAACGACACCGCAACCAGACCAAAGGCCAGCGCCGAATGCGCAAGCACACCCAGCGTCGTATCCATTGCCCAGCCGCGCCCCGCCAGCACGGAAACGATCATCGCCATGACCAATGCAACCACCATCGTGCCAATGAAAATGCTGATCTGAAATCCCAGCGCCAGCGCGACGCCCAGAATCGCGGCATGGGCTGTTGCATCGCCAAAGTAGGCCATGCGCCGCCAGACCACAAAGCACCCCAACGGCCCTGTCGCCAGCGCCACTGCCAGCCCTGCAAGCGTTGCGCGCAGCATAAAATCATCCAGCATGATGGGCGTGATCCTTTTGTTCATGAGTGTGGTCATGGTCGTGGTCGTGATCATGCTCGTGGTCGTGGCTGTGCTGATACAGCGCCAGCGCCCCGCCCGTGCCCAAACCAAACAACGCGCGGTATTCCGGGGCCGCGCGCACCACATGCGGCGCACCTTCGCAACAGACATGCCCGTTGATACAAACCACCCGATCCGAAGCCGCCATCACCACATGCAGATCATGACTGACCGACAGCACAGCGCAGCCAATCTCGCGGCGGACTTCCTCGATCAGCCGGTAGAAGCTGGCAACGCCAGGCTGGTCCAGCCCGGCTGTCGGCTCATCCAGCATCAGGATATCGGGTTTGACCAGCAGGGCGCGGGCCAGCAGCACCCGCTGGAACTGCCCGCCCGACAATGTTGCCATATTCTGGGCAGCCACATCGGGCACGCCTACACGGTCGAGCACCTGTGCAATCTCGGACGCGCTACGCCGCTTTGGCAGCGACAGAAAACGTGAAACCGGCAAGGGCAGGCCGGGGTCGATATGCAACCGCTGCGGCACATAGCCGACGCTGACCCCCTTGGCGCGCGTGATCCGCCCCCTCGACGGGGGCACGACCCCCAGAAGTGCACGCAAAAATGTGGTCTTGCCTGACCCGTTCGGGCCGACAATGGTAACAATCTCACCCCGCTCCATCTGGAAGTCGATGTCAAATAACACCTTGCGCCCGCCATAATGGACGCTCAAACCTGCCGCTGAAATCAGACTCACGCGTGCGCCCCCTGACAGGCGCGGCACAACCCGACCGCTTCAATCGTGGCGCGATCAAGCGCAAAGCCTGCGGCATCCGCCGCAGCACTCAACGCGGCATTGACTCCGCCAGCCTGCGCCTCGGTCACGCTGTCACAGCCAGAGCAAATCAAAAAGGCCGCGCGATGGTCTTCGCTGGGGTGTGCGCAGGCGGTAAAGGCGTTCAGCCGCCTGATTCGATGCGCCATGCCATTCTCGACCAGAAAATTAAGCGCGCGGTAGGCAACCGGGGGCTGGGTGCCGAACCCTTCGGCAGCAAGCTGTTCCAGCACGTCATACGCCCCCAAAGCACCATGCGCCTGAAGCAGGATTTCCAGTGTCCGCCGTCGCACAGGTGTTAGACGAACCTTGCGGTCCTTGGCGCGGGCTTCGGCCAGATCAAGAATCTCCTGTGCGTTCGCTGTGCCACTATGGCTGGCACAGCAAAATCCACCCTGCCCCGCATGCTCTGTCATTATTGCCGCCTTGACTGTTATGATATAACGTTAGATAGGTCGTGAAACTTTATAACACAAGGAGGATAGGATGCGCTACTCACTCGCGCTTGCTTGCGCCATGATGGCCACACCAATCGCCGCTCAGGATGTAAAGGTCGTAACAGATTTATCGGTCACCCATTCGCTTGTTTCGATGGTGATGGGCGATGTGGGTCAGGCCGACCTGCTGCTGGACCGCGGTGGCGACCCCCATTCATTCCAGCTTCGCCCATCTCAGGCACGCGCACTTTCCGAAGCTGATCTGATTTTCTGGATCGGCGAAGAGCTGACCCCCTGGATGGCCCGCGCCTTGTCCGGGATCGAGGCGCAGGGCGAAGTTGTGACCCTTATCAACGCCGAAGGTCTGCACCTGCAAGATTTCGCGCATGGTCATGATCACGGCCATGGGCATGACGATCACGATCATAGCGATGACCATGACGACCACGGGCACGACGATCACGGCCACAGCCATGATGACGAAGGCCACGGGCACGACGAGCACGGTCACAGCCATGAAGACGAGGGCCATGGGCACGACGAGCACGGCCACAGCCATGATGACGAGGGCCACGAGCACGATGAGCACGGCCACAGCCATGATGACGAAGGCCATGGGCACGACGATCATGGTCACAGCCATGACGAGGGCCACAGCCATGATGGCCTTGACCCACATGCTTGGATGAACACCGGAAATGTCGAAATCTGGCTTGATCTGATCGCAGAAGAGCTGGCCGAGCATGACCCGGACAATGCCGAAACATACCGTGCCAATGCCGAAGCCGCACGCGCCGAGATTGCTGATCTGGCGACCGAGATATCGGCAATTCTGCAACCGGCAGGCGCAGCGCCGCTGGTCATGTTCCATGACGCTTACGGCTATATGGTGGAGCAGTTCGGGATCAATGTGGCAGGCACTATCGCTCTTGGCGATGCCGCAACTCCGGGCGCACAGCGCCTGAGCGAATTGCGCGCTGATCTACAGGCCGATGGCGCTGTCTGCATCTTTCCAGAGGTCAACCACAGCTCGCGTTATATCGATGTTGTGGTTGAAGGAACCGGCGTGCGCGTTGGTGCAGAACTGGACCCGGCAGGCGTGATGCTGGAACCCGGCGCGGACCTTTATCCGACATTGATGCGCAACATGGCGCAAGCGATTGCGGATTGCGTCGCAGGATAAACGGCGCAAAATACTGGACGTAACAGCCCGCAAGGGTTAGGTCTGGCCCAGAGAGATCAAGGGCCAGACCATGACAGACCTTCCCCCCCTCACACTTTATCTTGCCGCCCCGCGCGGGTTTTGCGCAGGCGTGGACCGTGCCATCAAGATCGTCGAGATGGCGCTCGAGAAATGGGGCGCGCCGGTCTATGTGCGCCACGAGATCGTGCATAACAAATATGTGGTCGACGGGCTGCGCGCCAAAGGGGCGGTATTTGTCGAGGAACTGGACGACTGCCCACTAGACCGTCCGGTGATTTTTTCCGCCCATGGCGTGCCGAAATCCGTGCCCGAAGCTGCACAGGCGCGGCAGATGCTCTATGTTGATGCCACCTGCCCGCTGGTCAGCAAAGTGCATATCGAGGCAGAGCGCCACCATGCCAACGGATTGCAGATGGTGATGATCGGGCATGACGGCCACCCCGAAACCATTGGCACCATGGGACAACTGCCCAAGGGCGAAGTACTGCTGGTCGAGACGCCCGAAGATGTGGCAGCACTGGACGTGCGCAACCCCGCGAAGCTGGCCTTCATCACGCAGACCACCCTGTCAGTCGATGACACGGCAGGGATTGTTGCGGCATTGAAAGCGCGCTTTCCTGCGATCGTCGGCCCACATAAAGAAGATATCTGCTACGCCACCACCAACCGCCAAGAAGCAGTCAAGGCGATTGCGCCGAAGATCGACGCGCTGCTAGTGATCGGTGCGCCCAATTCCTCGAACTCGCAGCGTCTGGTAGAAGTGGGGCGCGCCAAGGGCTGCGCCTATGCGCAACTCGTGCAGCGCGCCACCGAAATCGACTGGCGTGCGCTGTCGGGTATCAGTTCGGTTGGCATAACTGCGGGCGCGTCTGCGCCGGAAGAGTTGGTGAATGAGGTGATTGACGCCTTTGGCGCACGCTACTCGGTCACGGTCGAACTGGTCGAGACTGCGAAAGAGCGCGTTGAATTCAAGGTGCCGCGCGTGTTGCGCGAAACCGCATGATCCCACGTCCAGCGCTGATTCTCGGTCTGTCGGGCCTATTGCCCTTTCTTTGGGGCGTGGCCACATTGCTGTCGCCCGCACTGGCGCAACTGACGCTGGATGTGATCGGCCCGCGCTTTACCGGCCCCTTCGTGATGATCGCCTATGGCGTCGTGATCCTGTGTTTCATGTCGGGCGTCTTGTGGGGCTTTGCCGCGCGCGGGGCCGAGGCAGCATGGACCGGCTACGCCTTGTCGGTCGGGCCAGCACTATGGGCGTTCTTTTTCGTGGGCGGCGGGCCGGTACAAGCGCTGACAGCATTGATCACAGGCTTTGTCTTGCTTCTGGTGATTGATCTGCAATTCAGCCGCTGGGGCCTGACCCCGCGCTGGTGGATGCAGTTGCGCCTGATTCTGACAGTGCCGGTCGTGCTGTGTCTGGCGGCGGGTCTTTGGCTGGGGTAAAGCTGTCCGAAAGATGCCAGTCCAGCGATGAAAGACCAGACCATGAAGCTTTATTCCATGCCCTCCTCTGGCAACAGCTACAAGGTGCGGCTGCTATTGGCCCTGCTGGGGCGGCACGAAGTGCCGTGCAGTGATGTCGAATATGGCTCTGCCACATTGGAGCAGGCCCATGCGGACATGCGCCTGCCCTTTGGCAAGGCCCCTGTGCTTCAACTGGACGATGGCACGCTCTTGCCCGAATCCAATGCCATTCTGTCCTATCTGGGTCACGGCACGCGATTCGTGCCGACGGACCCGGTCGCGCAAGCGCAGATGCTGGCATGGATGTTCTGGGAACAGAACCAGCATGAGGGCGTGATTGCTGTGCGCGCGGCACTGCGCAGCTACGGACACCGCCGCGCCGATGCAACGCCGGAGCGGTTGGCGGACCTGCTGACACGCGGCAATGCCTTGTTGCAGACCATGGACGACCATCTTGCCACGCGCGACTGGCTGGTGGGCGCGGAGGTCAGCCTCGCGGATCTGTGCCTTTATGCTTATACGCATACGGCAGACACACGCGGAGGCTATGATCTGGCCCCCTTTCCCGCAGTTCTACGCTGGCTGGAGCGCATCCGCGCCTTGCCCGGCTATGAGGGGCTGTGATGCCTGATCTTGTCGCCTATACGGATGGGGCCTGTTCCGGCAATCCCGGCCCCGGTGGCTGGGGTGTCCTGATGCGCGCCACGCGGGATGGTGAACTTGTCAAGGAACGCGAATTGTCCGGTGGCGAGGCAGAGACGACAAATAACCGCATGGAACTGATGGCCGCAATCCGCGTGCTGGAAGTGTTGGAGCGGCCAAGCAAGATTACCATTGTCACCGACAGCGCCTATGTAAAAAACGGCGTCACAAGCTGGATTCATGGCTGGAAGCGCAATGGCTGGCGCACATCTAACAAAAAGCCGGTGAAGAATGTTGAACTCTGGCAGCGGCTGGATGAGGCACAAGCCCGCCACACAGTGATATGGGAATGGGTCAAGGGCCATGCAGGCCACCCTGAAAACGAGCGCGCAGATGAATTGGCACGCGCAGGCATGGCACCATTCAAACCCACCAAGAGTACATCATGAGTCTGCTGCAAGGACTTGATTATGCAGCCGTATTTATATTCGGCCTGACGGGCGCATTGGCGGCCAGTCGCGCGCAGTTGGATATCGTGGGCTTTGTCTTTCTGGCCTGTCTGACAGCCGTAGGCGGGGGCACATTGCGCGATGTCATCCTGAACCGAGAGGCAGTGTTCTGGGTCGCTGACCCCGGTATGATCCTGTCAGCCTGTGTCGCGGCCATTCTGGTGTTCTTCACCGCGCATTTTCTGGAATCGCGCCTGCGCACACTCGAATGGCTGGATGCTTTGGCGTTGGGGGTTGCGGTGCCTGCGGGGGTGGGTGTGGCCATTGGCATGGGGCAGGATTGGCCCATCGTGCTTATCATGGGCGTTGCGACCGGCACCTTTGGCGGGCTGATGCGCGACGTTGTGTGCAACGAGGTGCCGCTGATCCTGAAAAAGGGCGAGCTATACGCCACCGCCGCTTTCGCGGGTGCACTGGCCGCTGTCATCACGACATTCGTGACCGACTCTTCCCTACTGACGCTTCTTACCTGCGGCGTGACAACTTTTGCCCTGCGTGCTGGCTCGTTGCTGTTTGGCTGGTGCCTGCCAGTTTACAAAAGCCGCCCCCCGCGCGCATGACCGCAGCTTTAGCGCCGTCCCTGATACTGCTTCCACAGCCACAGCAGCACCAGTGACCCCAGCAGCGCCAGAACAAACGCGCCGACCCAGCTTGCAGAGGTCATCAAAAACCGAAAGCCTATACCGCCTGTCACGGCGCCCAGCACCCCGATGATCATCGCAGTGGGCAGATCGGTTTGCATACGCATCAACCGCGTCGCCAGAACGCCGGCCAACGCCCCGACGACAATCAACAGGACAACGGGCACGTATCAGCCCTCGGCTTTGGCAGCAATTTCAGCGCGCGAACGCCGACCGCGCTCTGTCGCCGATTTCAACTGCCCGCAAGCCGCCATAATATCTTCGCCGCGCGGCGTGCGGATGGGGCTGGCATAGCCCGCCTTGTGAACAATATCAGAAAACGCCTCGATCCTTGCCCAGTCCGAGCGCTGATACGGGGCACCGGGCCATTCATTGAACGGGATCAGGTTGATCTTGGCCGGAATGCCCGCGATCAGCTTTACCAGACGGCGCGCATCCGCGTCGCTGTCATTCACATCTTTCAGCATCACATATTCAAACGTGATCCGCTCGGAATTCGACAGGCGGGGATATTCGCGAAGAACGTCCAGCAACGCTTTGATATTCCATCTCTTGTTGATCGGGACCAGCTTGTCGCGCACATCATCCGTTGTCGCATGGAAGCTGATCGCCAGCAGGCAACCGATTTCGCTGGCGGTGCGCGCGATTTCCGGCACGACCCCAGATGTTGACAGCGTGATCCGGCGGCGCGAAATCGACAGCCCTTCACCATCCATCACCACTTTCATCGCGTCGCGCACATTGTCAAAATTATACAAAGGCTCGCCCATGCCCATAAGCACCACATTGCTGACAAGGCGCGTCTCATCCCTAGGGGCACCGGGCACGGGCCATTCGCCCAGATCGTCGCGTGCGACCAGCACTTGCCCCACAATCTCGGCAGCNGTCAGATTACGCACCAGTTTCTGAGTGCCGGTATGGCAAAAGGAACAGGTCAAGGTGCAGCCAACTTGGCTGGAAACACAAAGGGTTCCACGGCTTTCTTCAGGTATGTAAACCGCCTCGACCTCGTGCCCGCCTGCGATGCGCAGCAAGTATTTCCGCGTGCCATCCTCGGACACCTGGCGGGTCACGATTTCAGGGCGCGCAATCTCGAACTGCTCGGCCAATTGGGCGCGATAGGCTTTTGCAAGGTTGGTCATAACCTCGAAATCCTGAGCGCCCCAATGGTATATCCATTGCCAGATCTGGCCGACGCGCATGTTCGCTTGCTTCTCTGGCGTGCCAATGNCCACCAAGGCGTCGGCCATTTGCGCGCGCGTCAGGCCCACAAGATTGCGCTTGCCGCCCGCGTCCGGTTTGCGCGGAAGGGTCAGCACGTCTTGTGTGATCGGGGCATCTGCGCGCATTCTGGCCTCATTTCGATAAACTTAACTATGCATATAGCAAAGCCGCCCAGGGTTTACAGCCCGGGCGGCGCGAATTTTTCTGTGGCACCGCGGATCAGTCAGCGCATTGGCGCGCCGCTTCTTGCGATGCAGCCGTAAACCCGAACAGCGAGAATGTATCGCTTGTGTTGGTTCCACGTGCCGAGCGCGCGGTCAGAACAGCGTCAGCACCTGCGCGCATGGCAGCAAAAATGCGCTGGTCATCTTCCGGCGATCCGGCCCAAGCCCATTGCCCATCAACAAAAAGCTGGAACTCGTTGGACCCGATTGTCAGACCAACGGTCGAATCGCCCGCAAAAGGATAGCCGCCTGTGAACGAGATCTCAGGCGCTTCGCGTCCAGGGCGGTAGGTTGCGAAAAGGAGAATATCGCCCCGCCGCACCTGTACGGGCTGGCCGTCGCGTGTATTGACCGTCTCGCGGGGTGCAGAGACTGTCCAGCATTCTTTCGGGCTCTCCTCGACGAAGACGCTCCAATCTGTCTCAGCCGCGACGCGGTTACTGGATTCCTGTGCCTGCGCGCCTGTGGCGACGCCTGCCCCATAGACGCCTGCGACAAGCGCCAGGATCGATCCGAATTGCCTCAGTGACACCATCTGCTGTCATGCCTCCAATTGACCCGGCCCCGGTTTTGCGCCACGCATGCCGTCGACATGTCCGCAGCGTGTGGGCCTTCTACATGGTGTCTTATCGTCAAGACAGCGAAAATTCAAAGCCCTCTTGGCAAGAAATCGCGCAGGCGTGAGCGCTTGTGCAGCAGGAGTGAACGAAATGAGCAACAAAATGCCGAACATCCCCTCGCTCGATCTTGGATCAGTGCCATTGATCGAGCTTTGGCGCGGGGATATTCTGGAAAGCCTGCATCGCGGTCATGCTGTCGTCGCGCGCGACTCTGGCGAGATTGTCGAGAGTTGGGGCAACCCCGACGCAGTGATCTACCCGCGGTCAAGCTGCAAGATGGTGCAGGCCTTACCTTTGCTAGAGACAGGCGCAGGCCGCGATCTGCGCCCCGAGCAACTGGCGCTGGCCTGCGCCTCGCATCAAGGGGCACATAGCCACGTCACACGCGTTGCAAGCTGGCTGAACGATATGGGCCTAAGCGAAAGCGACCTGCGCTGCGGCTGTCAGGACCCTCAGGATATTGCCGAGCGCGACCACCTGATCAAAACCGGCGGCACACCCTGTCAGTTGCATAATAACTGCTCTGGCAAACATGCGGGCTTTCTGATGCTGAACCGCCAGCTGAAGGGTGAGGCAGAGTACACCCTGCCAGATCATCCTGTTCAAAAGACGATTCTCAATACCTTTGAAGAAGTTACGGGTACATCTTCACCCGGATACGGCATTGACGGATGTTCTGCCCCGAATTTTTCAACAAAGCTGTCTGCCTTGGCCTATGCGATGGCACAATTCGCAAGCGCGACGGACAGTGGCAGCAGTCGGGCGCGCGCAATGTTTGCCTTGCGAGAGGCGATGATACAGCACCCCGACCTTGTGGCGGGCGAAACGCGCGCCTGCACCGACCTGATGCGCGCAATGGGAGGACGCGCAGCCATAAAAACGGGTGCAGAGGCGGTCTTTGTTGCGATCCTGCCCGAACAGCGCCTTGGCATAGCCTTGAAGATTATCGACGGTGGTGTCCGTGCAGCCGAAGCAGCGATCACAGCGCTGTTGATCCGGCATGGTGCTCTGGACGCGGATCATCCGGTCGTACTGCGATTTTTGGGCCCCCTCACCAGCCGGCGCGGACTGCACGCGGGCCATACCTGCACCGCACCCGGATTCGCATGACAGGCGTTTGATGGCGAAAATGCGCTGCGACGCAGCAAGCTGGCTTTTACAACCACTACCCATGGTGTAACCATAATGGTTTTACACAGGGGACTGCTGACATGTTCAAATTCTTGTTTGGAAACAAAGCCAACGCACCGGAAATCAAACGGGAAACCCAACGCGAGACGGTTGAGCGTGCGCAAAAGGAATTGAACGAAATTCTGGTCACGCTTGCCCCAAAAGCGCGCATTACCATCTACCCCGACGAAGGCACGCTGACCATAGATTTGCCAGAGCAGATGCCGGATGAAGCAAAGGCCCTGCCTGCGCCCGAAAACAAAACCGACGGCTGATCCAATCCGTTCCCAAATTTGGTGGATATGCCACGGACCAAACGCAAAACGCCCGCAACAAAGTGCTGCGGGCGTTTTGTAAGTCTGTTGTGCGAAATTAACGCTTGGAGAACTGGAAGCTACGACGCGCTTTCGCCTTGCCGTACTTCTTACGCTCTACCACGCGGCTGTCGCGTGTCAGGAAGCCTGCTGCTTTCAGCGATCCGCGCAGTGCGGGATCAAACAACTGCAACGCTTTCGAGATGCCGTGCTTTACTGCACCAGCCTGCCCCGACAAACCACCGCCTTTGACGGTTGCCTGCACGTCGAACTGGTCAACAACGCCTGCAATCTGGAAAGGCTGACGCAGGATCATCTGCAACACGGGACGGGCGAAATATGCGCTCATTTCCTTGCCGTTGACTGTGACCTTGCCGGAACCGGGCCTGATCCAGACGCGGGCAACCGCATCCTTACGTTTGCCGGTCGCATAGGCACGGCCAAGATCGTCGCGCACAGGCTCACGCGCAGGCGCTTCTTCTTCAACCGGCGTAACTGCTGATTTCAGATCGTCGAGGGTTTTGAGATCTTCAGCCATGATCTGCACTCCGCGTGTTTTTCTTGTTCATCGCGCGCACATCCAGCACGTCAGGCTGCTGGGCCTCATGCGGATGCTCGGTCCCGGCATAGACGCGCAGATGCGTCATCTGCTGGCGCGTCAGCGGGCCACCTGGTAGCATGCGCTTGACCGCCTGCATGACGACACGCTCAGGAAAGCGGCCTTCCAGAATCTGGCCGGTTGTGCGGGATTTGATCCCGCCGGGATACCCCGTGTGCCAGTAGTTGGGCTTGTCGCGCTTGTTGCCTGTCAACTGCACCTTATCGGCGTTGATGACGATGACATTGTCACCCATATCCATATGAGGCGTAAAGGTTGGTTTGTGCTTACCGCGCAGGCGCATGGCGATGATCGAGGCGAGACGGCCCAAAACGATGCCTTCAGCATCGATAATGATCCATTTCTTCTCGATCTCTCCGGCTTTGAGAGAGTAGGTTTTCATGACGAGACCCTTGAGAATGGGAAAAAGAACCGCATAAGCAATTCATGCGGGATGCGCGCTTTCTATAGGATTGGGCGGTCAGGTCAAGCCCATGCTGATCCATTTATGCGTTACAAATCATGTACTTATAAATTAGGTATTATATTACCCCACATTTCGGCAGTAATATTCGGCGTATCAGCGCAAGCGTGGGGGCCGGTCGGGGTCCATACCCGGCGCGCCGGGGGTGGATGGCGCTACAGCGGGCTGCGGCAGATCAAAGCGCAGCCCGACCCGCGCGCAATCAGCCGCGCGCGCATCATCGGATGACAGAAAGGTCACGTCCAACATGCCTGCTTCGACCCCGGAGAAGCTTAGTGCCCCCTGCACCGCGCGCGCCAGCGTGGCTTCGGCCCCTTCGGCCACATCAATAATGGCAAGCATATGCCCGCGCGTGCCATTTTCGTATTCAGCGCCAGCCAGATAGGCCATACGCGCCAGCCCTTCCATCCGCGCAAGGCGCTGGTCCAGCGCCAGCAACAGTTTCTCGGGCAGACCTTTGGGCGGGTGCAACGCAGAAACCCGCGACTGCAATTCCTCTGGGCGCTCCGCCATCATCTGCGCCAGCCAGTCGATAATCTCTGGTGGTAGCAATCTGGATGAGGGTGCCACCCCCAGATTCAGCCCCAGCCCAATGCTTTGCGTTGTCAGCATATCAACCAGCACGCGGCCCGGCACCGCTGCATAAGGCGCAGGCAAGCCGGTAAATTCGGTCAGACGCGCTTCTGTGTCAAAGGCCAGCACGATTGGCCCGTCTTCCAGATCAAACACCTTCGGGTCGATCTTGTCGCCTTCGGCTTCGCGCTCCAGCAACAGGAATATCTCGGCCTCGACCAGTCGGGCGTAATACTGCAAGCGCAGCGCGCCATCTTCGGGCGCCGATTCTGCCTCGGACCACGCAAGATCAAGCAGGGTTTCGGTCATCTTTGGCCCTTTCGATTGCTTCATGTGAGCTAAAGCGCCCAAAGCGCGTTGGCAAGACCGCATGGCGCGTTGACTTGTATCTGGCGGCGCGTTTACATATTACACATGTGAACAATGCCGGAGTTTCCATGCTGTCGCGCAGCACGTCTGCCCAACCTCTGACGGGAATTGCCCTAAACCTATGCGCGCTTATGGTGTTGGTCAGCATGGCCGGGGTGGTCAAGGCAGTCTCGGAACATGTGCCCACGGGCCAAGCAGTTTTTTCACGCGCCTTCTTTTCATTGCCATTCATTTTGGGCTGGATTGCCTTGCAAGGGCCGCTGATGGATGGGCTGCGCACAGAGCGGCCGCGCCTGCATCTGTTGCGCGGGATTGTCGGCTCGATCACACTGGGGATGAATTTTCTGGCGCTCTCGCTGCTTCCCCTGCCCGAAGTCACCACAATCGGCTTTGCCGCCCCTGTTCTGACACTTGTCTTTGCGGTTGTGTTTCTAGGGGAACGCGTGCGCCTGTTTCGCTGGACTGCCGTGGCACTTGGGCTGGCAGGGGTGATGATCGTGGTCTGGCCGCGCCTGTCTGTCAGCGGTAATGTCGATGAGTTGGCGCGGCTTGGGGCGCTGATGGCATTGGGGGCAGCCATATGTGCCGCACTGGTCAAGATCATCGTCCGGCGCATGGTCGCCACGGAAACCACACCGGCCATCGTATTCTGGTTTGCTGTCACGGCCAGCCTTTTGTCGCTTATGACCCTGCCCTTCGGCTGGGTCATCCCCTCTGGCAAGATCATGGCCCTGCTTGTGTTGACGGGGGCTTTGGGCGGGGTCGGGCAATTGATGATGACCGCCAGTTACCGCTTCGCTGATGCGTCGGCCTTGGCACCATTCTGGTATGCACAGTTGTTTTTTGCCAGTTTCATCGGCTATTTCTTTTTCGGCGAGGTTCCCACCGGCCCGATGATCGCAGGGGCGNTGCTCGTCATTGCGTCAGGGCTGCTAATCTTGTGGCGCGAATCGCAGCTTGGCAAGGAAACACAGGAAAGGCTGCCCCTAAGCTGAGGGACAGTTTTTCGCAGCACGCAAAAACCAGAGGCGCAATAAGGGCATAAATGTCCGCCATACGCGTCTGCTCAGAATATTGTTCCACTTTCAACAGGCGCGGCACAAACCCTTCCCATTTGCTGCTGCGAATGAAAACGCCTGTTGCAGCGCTGTTCGCGCGCTTGGCCCCGCCATGCTTGCCAGACCACTATGCGCTGCCTAAATGCCGTTCAACACCGGATTATTTCTCGCAAGGAGAGTTCCAATGCTGCGCACCACCGCTCTTAGTCTGTCTCTCATCGCTCTGCCCGCACTCGCACTCGCGACACCGCAAGGCTGGGGTCCATTGCTGGAGCCAGCAGACCTGGCCGCGATCATGGAAGCCGAAGACGATATTCGCATCATCCATGTCTCGGGCGATTTCGCGGCGGGGCACATTCCCGGCGCTGCGCATTCACCCTATGCAAACTGGCGTGGCGGCCCCTCCAACCCCGGCGCTTTGCTGCCAGAACTGGAGTATGAGCTGGAAGCCGCACGCGTGGGCGTAGAGGCCGACATCCCCACAGTCATTGTTCATGCAGGCAGCGACCCAACTGATATGGGCACCGCCGCCCGTGTCTACTGGACGCTGAAGTCGTTGGGCGTGCAGGATCTGGCGCTGCTCAATGGCGGGTTTGCCGCGTGGACAGGCGCAGATTTGCCGGTATCAACCACCCCGGTTGAAATTGCCGAGACGGACTTCATGGCCGAATGGTCGGATGAATGGTATATCTCAACCACCGAGGTCGCTGATCTGGTTGAAAGCGGCGAAGCGCGCCTGATGGACAGCCGACCAAGCGGGTTCTTTGAAGGGATCGCATGGTCCATCGCACGGCCCGGCACAGTGCGCGGCGCAGAGAACCTTGAGTATGAAGATTTCTTCGAAGGCAACCGCATGGTCACACCAGAACGCGCGCGCGAAGTTGCCGAAGCTCAGGGGCTGGTCGACTCGCCCATCACGGTTTCCTTCTGTAACACCGGTCATTGGGCGGCGCTCAACTGGTTCGCACTGAGTGAACTCGCCGGTGTCGAGAATACACGCCTCTATGCCGAAAGCATGGCCGAATACGCGATACACGGCCACGAGCTGGACAATGAGCCGACGCGCATCGCGTATCTGTGGCGCTCGACCAAGCGCTGGGTCGAAGGCTTGTTCTGACCCGCGCTTTGCGGCATCGTGTGAAATAACCACTTCCTTGACGCGCGCAGCAAGCGCGCGTCATCAGTTTTACGAAAGGCCCTCAGGATGTTCCTTCAGCGTGCGTCTGTGCTTCTGATCGTGCTGGGCTTTGCCCTGTTTACATTCGTCATGGCCGGGCCGCGCGCAGGGCTGCTGGTGCTGGTGGGTCTTGGCTTCGGGCTGGTGCTGGAAGGGCTGCGCTTTGGCTTTGCCGGACCTTGGCGGATGATCGTGACCGACCGCGACGGGCGTGGCCTGATTGCGCAACTGATCGCCATTGGTTTGGTGGCCGTGGTTGCCTTTCCCTTGCTTGCAGCAAATCCGGGCGAGTTGGTCGCCGCTCATGCGCCCGTCGGGATCGGAATGATCCTTGGTGCCTTTATCTTTGGCGCGGCGATGCAACTGGTCATGGGGTGCGGGTCCGGCACGCTGGTCAATGCTGGTAGCGGCAATCTGGTCGGGCTGATCGCTTTGGCCGGATTTATCGGCGGCAGTTTCGCCGGAACCCTGCATCTGGGTTGGTGGACCAGCCTTGGCAGCCTGCCAGTGCTGTCCTTTCAGGGTATGTTTGGCGATATGGGCGGGCTTGGCCTGACATTGGCTGGTTTGGCAATTGTCGGGGTCGTCACGTTTCTGCGCAGTGCGCCCGGCAAACGTATGCCCCCGCGCCGACTGTGGATCGCCGCGGCCCTGATCGCCGCTCTGTCGCTGGCCAATCTGGTCATCGCGGGCCAGCCTTGGGGCATTGTCTATGGGCTTGGGCTTTGGGGGGCGAAAATCGCACAGGCTGGCGGGGCTGATCTGGCCACCACAGCCTTCTGGGCCGCCGAGGGCAACGCCGCACGGCTTTCTGCCTCAATCCTGACCGATGTCACCTCGCTGACGAATATCGGGCTGTTGATCGGGGCATTCGCCGTAATGCGCTGGCGCGCAGACCCCGGCGCACAGACACAAGCGCTGACGCCCATCTCTTACGGGGCGGTTCTGGTGGCGGCACTGGTGCTGGGATATTCGGCGCGCATGGCTTTTGGCTGTAATGTGGGCGCATTCTTCAGCGGCATCTCGACAGGATCGTTGCATGGCTGGGTCTGGCTGGTTGCGGCATTCGCAGGCTCCATGCTTGGAATCCGGTTGCGTCCGGTGCTGTTGCGGCCACGTGTAACAGGGGGGGCATACGCATGACTGCGCGGATTTCACGCCCTGTGACGGGGTTTCTGGCCTTGGCATTTGTGCTGGCAATTGTCGCACTTGATCTGGGTGCCACCGGCGCGCCAGACCTGTTCACGGCACCACCCGCGCTTGCCCTTGGATCTGGGGCAGCACCCGAAGGGGCACATTGCAGCGGCGGGTAAGTCTGAATTCGGGCTGGTGTGCAGGGTGTTTTTCTGTTTTTCTGCCACCCAGACACACCACCGATCAAGGAGATCCTTCATGCGTGGCCTTTTATTTGCACTTCCTGCGGCATTGGCGCTGGCAGCCTGCGTCGAAGTGGACATGACCGTCGAAGTTCTGGGTGAGGATGAGGCGCGCCTGACCGGCTTTATGCAGATGCAGCGCCAGATGTATGACATGTCGGGCGGCGATGACAGCTTCTGCGCCGAGGAAGATGGCGGCACGCTTGTGCTTAGCGATACCCATGCGCGGTGCGAATTTGACAAAACAGGCACCTTCGCCGAACTCATGCGCCCCGATGCGGCAGATGATGTCCCAACCGAGATTCAGGGTGAATTGACCTATCTCGACAACAACCGCGTGCGCGCCCTGTTCCCGCTGTCGGCTATGAATGACGGAATGGACGAAATGATCGAAGACCCGCAAATGATGGCCATGATGCGCCAGATGTTTGACGGGATGTCGATCAGCTTCTCGGTTCAGGGACGCGAGATCGAAAGCACGACCGGGACGATCTCGGATGATGGCACGCGCGCGACAATTCTGCTGGGCGTGGATGATCTGATCTCGGATGAGGGCGACCAGCTGGATGATTTCGAGACCATCGTCAGGTTCTGACCTCTCCGCGATACCCCGAAAGAAAAGCGCCGCGTCATGTGGCGCTTTTCATGTGTCACGCCCCCTGATGCGCACGCACAAACGCCACCAGCGCTTGCGTTGACGGGTCTTTGGCAGAGGCATCTGCCCCCTCCAGCAACGGCCCGATTGCAGTGGCCAGTTCCTTGCCCAGCTCAACCCCCCATTGATCGAAGGAATTAAGGCCAAGGATCACCCCTTCGACGAAGACCCGGTGTTCATAAAGCGCAATAATCTGGCCCAGAACAAACGGCGTCAGTTGGGGGTAAATCAATGTGGTCGAGGGGCGGTTTCCGGGAAAGACGCGGTGGCGCGCCTGTCGGTCCAGATCAGACCCTGTCAGCCCCTTTTCGGCCATGATGGCGCGCGCTTGCTCGAAGCTGCGCCCGCGCAACAAGGCTTCGGATTGCGCAAGGCAGTTCGCAGCCAACAACTGGTGCTGATGCGCAAGCTCCGGCTCATGTCCCTTTGCCGCCAACATAAATTCGCACGGAACAATCCGCGTACCTTGATGGATAAGTTGATAAAACGCGTGTTGCCCATTGGTGCCGGGCTCGCCCCAGACAATCGGGCCGGACTGGCGGGGCAGATCGCGCCCCTCCATATCGACACGTTTGCCATTCGATTCCATTTCCAACTGCTGCAAATAGGCCGGAAGGCGCGCAAGCCGCTGGTCATAGGGCAAGACCGCGCGCGTGGCGTGGCCGCAGAGTTGGTTGTGCCAAATGCCCACCAGCGCCAGCAAGACCGGCATGTTCTCGGCCAGTGGTGCGTTCTGAAAATGCGTGTCCATCGCGCGGCCGCCTGCCAGAAAAGCGTCGAAGCCCGCCGCACCAACCGCAATCATAATCCCCAGCCCGATCGGCCCCCAGACCGAATAGCGCCCGCCCACCCAATCCGCGAAACCAAAGACCCGCTCGGGCGCAATGCCAAACTCGGCGGTCTTGTCCAGCGCGGTGGAAACTGCGACGAATTGCGCCCCCGGATCGGTGACTTGGCTGGCCATCCAGTCGCGGGCCGTGCACGCATTGGTCATTGTCTCGATAGTGGTAAAGGTCTTGGAGGCGACGATCACCAATGTCGTCTCGGGGTTCAGGCCCTTTAATGTATCAGTAATATGCGCCCCATCGACATTGCTGACATAATGCAGCCGGGGGCCGTCATGATAGGGGGCAAGTGCGAGCGTCGCCATAGCTGGCCCCAGATCAGAGCCGCCAATGCCGATATTGACCACATCCGTGATCGCGCCCCCCTGCCCCGGATACCGCCCCGCGCGCACATCTTCGGCAAAAGCGTAAGCACGCGCACGCACCGCGCGCAGCTCGGGCATGACATCTTCGCCGTCAACGTCAATGACCGCGTCCTCGCCTGCGCGTTGTGCGATATGCAAGACAGCGCGCCCCTCGGTTTCGTTGATCTTCGCGCCCCCGAACATCGCCGCGCGCTTCTCGGCCAACCCTGCGCTTTGCGCCAGTTGCACCAGCAAGGCGCGGCCCTCGGCGTCAATGTTTGTCTTGGAATAATCCAGATGCATCTCGCCTGCCTGCACCGAAAATACCTGCGCACGGCCCGCCTTATCAAACAAGTCTTGCATATGCCGTGTCTCGGTCGCGCGTTGATGCCGCGCCAGGTCATTCCAGATGCTCATACTCTGCCCCTGTTACATTTTCTTGCTAAAAATACTCAATCTCAGGGGGCGTCAGCCTCCTGCCCCTTATTCCGCCCAATGTACCTGCGCCTGATCCAGCACACAGGCAATCGGTGCCTCTCGAGGAGAGAGTTTGGCCGCGCGCTCAATCGCCGCGCGCTTGGCGGCACCGGTGATCAGCACATGCACCCGCAGGGCCGCACGCAACACAGGTGCGGTCAGGGTAATACGGGGCTCGCCTGCGGCCTCGGCGCGCATCGCCATCAGGGGGGGCGCATCGGTAGCAAGGGCTGCTTCCAGATTGTCCGCACCCGGAAAGAGCGAGGCCGTGTGCATGTCTTCGCCCATGCCCAACAGCAACACCGAAATCGGCAGATGCGGAACCAGCCCATTGATCAACCCGTCCAAAGCCTCCTCTGGTGTGGGTGTGTCGGCCCGCAGCGGGATAAGCTTTGCCGGCGCCGCCTTTGCGCGCAACAAGCGCTCACGCAGCAGCCGGGTGTTCGACCGCGGATTGTCCTCGGCCACCCAACGCTCATCATTCAGCACAACGCAGACCTGCGACCAGTCCATATCGACCCCGCTGAGCGTGTCAAAGACCGGCCCCGGCGTTGTCCCCCCCGGCACCGAAAGCGTGGCGCGGCCATTGGCGCGCAGGCTCTCGCCCAGTTCCGATGAAATCCGCTGCGCAAGGCGCAGCATCATCATCTCGCGGTCCGGGTATTCGTGAAACTCCATCACCTGATCTCCCGCCAGCGCCGTCCATCCTTGTGCATCAACATAAGCGCGCCTTCTGGCCCTGTCGATCCCGGCTCGTAGGGTTCCGGCTGATCTTCGCGCGCCTCCCACCCGTCGATTACAGGATCGACCCACGCCCAAGCTGCCTCGACCTCGTCACCGCGCATGAACAGGGTCTGGTTGCCGCGGATCACATCCATGATAAGCCGCTCATACGCATCGGGAATGTCCAGATCATTGCCCAAGGCTTCGGCAAAACTCATGTCGAGGGCGACATCTTTCAACCGCATCCCGCCCGGTCCCGGCTCCTTGATCATGACCCGCAGATCCATGCCTTCATCAGGCTGAAGCCGGATCACAAGGACATTCTCGCGCCACTGGTTCGACTCGCCAAAGATGGAATGGGGCGGCTCTTTGAAGGTGACAGCGATTTCCGACACACGCGATTTCAAGCGTTTGCCTGTCCGAAGATAGAAGGGCGTGCCCTTCCAGCGCCAGTTCGAGATGTGCAATTTCATCGCAATGAAACTCTCGGTCAGGCTGTCGGGATTGCCGCTCTCAACCAGATAATCCTCATCCCCGCGCCCGCGATATTGCCCGCGCACCAACTCGCCTGCTTTCAGCGGATCAAGTGCGCGAATGACCTTCAGCTTTTCGTCGCGCATGGCATCGGGTTCAAAGCAGTGGGGCGGCTCCATGGCGATCAGGCACAAAAGCTGCATCAGGTGATTTTGCACCATATCGCGCATTGCACCGGACGAATCGTAATATTCACCACGCCCATCCACCCCCACAGTCTCGGCGACTGTGATTTGGACATGGTCGACAAATTGCGAATTCCACAATGGTTCGAACAGGATATTGGCAAAACGCACGGCCATCAGGTTCTGGACTGTTTCCTTGCCCAGATAGTGGTCGATCCGGTAAATCTGATCCTCGTGGAAATACTCTGCCAGCGCGGCATTCAGCGCGAGTGCGGTTTCCAGATTCTTGCCAAATGGCTTTTCCACTACGATGCGCGAATTGCGATCCGCAATTCCGCGCTGGTGCAACCGCTGCGCGATGCCACCGAACAGCGCAGGCGCCACCGACAGATAAAACGCGCGTACGATATTTTTGCGCATCATGCCGTGCAGGTGTTCCCAGCCGCCATCACCTTTGGCATCAACCTTGACATAGTCCAGCATCTCCAGAAACGAGACGATGGAATCCTCGACAAGTTCTTTGCGAGCAAGAAATTCTTCCAGTGCGGCCCGGACCATGTCGCGGAAATCTGCACGTGCCAAATCGCTGCGTGCCGCGCCAATGATCGCAGAGCCTTGCGGGATCTGCCCTTCTTTCCAGCGCCGATACAGGCCCGGCAATATCTTGCGGCGCGCCAGATCGCCGGTCGCGCCAAAGATGACAAGGTCAAATTGTTCAACTGGAATAACGCGTGCAACCATAACAACCTCTTGCCCGAAGGCGCTTGCTGCGCTCTCGTTAGCGCTATCATGACCCCATTTACAACCTGACACCCCACCTGTCCAGTGGGCACGCCCGACTTGGGGTCATGCATCCAGTTCAGTATCCCAATACAGGTAGTCCAGCCAGCTGTCATGCAGATGGTTGGGCGGAAAGCGCCGCCCCAGATTGCGCAACTGCTCGGATTCGGGGCGCATGGGCCGCGTGCGCAGCTTCATGCCGGACTCGCGCAGCGTTTTAGAGCCTTTGCGCAGGTTGCAAGGCGCGCAGGCCGCAACAACGTTTTCCCAACTGGTCACGCCCCCCAATTTGCGCGGCAAGACATGGTCGAAGGTCAAATCATTCTTGGCACCACAATACTGGCAAGAGAATTCATCCCGCAGGAACAGGTTAAAGCGGGTAAATGCCACCCGCTTGCGCGGTTTGACATATTCGCGCAGCACAACCACCGACGGCACGCGAATTTCCATACGCTGGCTGCGTACCACATGCTCGTATTCTGCAAGAATATCGACCCTATCCAGAAACACCGCCTTTACGGCATCCTGCCACGGCCAAAGCGACAGCGGGTAATAGGACAGCGGCCTGTAATCAGCATTCAGCACCAAGGCCGGAAACTGACGCAGCGCCACCGGGTCGCGTACAAAGTCTGATCTGAAATCACCATCCACAGGTGCCGCCTCCGATCTGGCGGCCCTTGGGGCGGCATCTTGCGCGCGCCCCGCAGGGCCGAGAATATGCTGCGCCACAGCATTCCATGGCTTGCACTATATCTAGCGCGAACAATCTGGCAAGTATTTAGATCGTACCAAATGTCGCATAAGGTCAGGTTAATGTGTTCATGAAACAATCTTGCGACCAATAGTTCACTCGGCGCCGCGCGATTGAGCATGCGCCACAAAATCCGAGTGATCGCCCGGCAAAGTTTGCCGGGATCGCGCATTTCGCGCGCGCCCACGCCCATTATTGCCGCCCAGAGCTTCAGCCCCGCCCCGCATGGATCTGGTGCATGTGACTGTTTTTAGGGCATCGGGCAGGCGTAGCGCTGTGTTGGCGTCAACTTGCCGTGACTTTATCGCAGCAAATCGTCACCCCCTCTCGCAAATGCTGCAGCGCAGCACCAGATAAGAATGACAGGGTAATCAAGAAGGATAGCCCATGCCACGTATTCTTATCCCACCAAGCGCGGATGTGCTGCCGGGCAAGCTTGCTGATTGGCGCCGCGCGCTGGCGAAACACTACAAACGCCTTGGCCGCACGTCACGGCTGCGCAGATTCATGTCTGTCTTGCCAAACAGTTCGCTGAAAACAATCGCGGATCATGCCAGCCCGGATATCGTATTGGGCATTGAGGCGGATGGCCGTGTTATCGGCGTGCTTGAGATTTTCAAGGGCGCGGACGCCCATGCCGAAATCGGCATCTCAGTCGAGGACGCTTATCAGGGGAAGGGTTTTGGAAAGGCGCTGTTTCTGGACGGGCTGAGCAAGGCAGAACAGCTTGGGGTGCGCACAGCCGATCTTTACTTTGCAAGCGAGAATCTTGGCATTCGGAGCCTTGTCAGCTCCGCAGGGGGCCAGATCGTGCAGCGCGGTGCCGAGTGTGAAGCACATATAGACATCGCACATTGCAAGGAATGTCGCGAAACCACGCGCGATGCACCAGATCGCGGGACAGTCCGTTTTCTGCACTGATACATGAACGTTGCGGCGCGCTCTAACAATCCACCCCGACAAATCACCGCAGCAAGGGTCCGTCCTGATCTAGATAATCGGTGTCAAAACCCGCAAGCTCGATCAACCCGGCAAGGTTTTTGAAACTGACCCGCCCTTTTTGGAATGTAACCAATCCATCTTCTCGCAAATGGCGCAGGACACGGTTTACATGTACCGCACTCAACCCCAGCGCATCGGCCAGATGATATTGTGTCAGCGGGCAGTCGAAACCAGTCTTGTCGCAGATCCCAACCAGTTGCAGCCGTGCCCCAAGCTCCAGCAGGATATGGGCCATACGCTCTTCCGCTGAACGGCGGCCCAGATTGACCAGATGCTCCACCACCATTGCCTCATCCCGCGACGCGGCCCACAAGACAGCCGTGGCAAGGCGCGGGGCCGTGGCGAACCCTTCAAGAATGTCAGAAGCCAGCACCTCGGACGCCTCGATCTGTGTCACAGCTTCAACACTGTGATCTGTGGTGCGAAACAACACGCTGCGCAGGCCCAGAAAATCACCCGGAACCTGAAAATCCACGATCTGACGCTCGCCATCGGGCAACATCTTGTAGGAACAGGCCCAACCTTCGGCAAGGATGAAGGCAGACTGGTTTTTTTGTCCTTCGTGGATCAATTGATGCCCCACAAGAAAGCTGCGTCGGCGCTTGTGAAAACGGGCAAGTATTTCAAGGTCGCTCCCCGACAATGTGACGAAGGCGGACAGTTTTCGCGTCAGTCGTCCTTGAAGCATTAAAATGGCGGCCACTCCCATAGATCAGCCGCTTTTGGCTGACGGATACAGATTTGCTGAAAAGAAAGGGTGCAGGCTGCTTTCGATCAGTTGCCTACCTGTAATAACGCCTAGTGTTGCGGAACGTTCCAACTGCTCGGCGTCGAGCAGGCCCATATTTTTAAAACAGGAAGCGACACCGCACATGCCCGTCTCCAACGACATTGCCGGAACCGCTGCGCTATCAATTTGCGAATCGCTGCTGCTGGCACTGAACGACAGGAAAATCTTGCCAGAACATGAGATTGTCGGAATTTTACGCGACGCCGCAGCGGCGCATGAATTCGCTTCAGACCCCGAGCAAGCAGAAATGCATGCCGCTGTGGCTGCCTTGATTAACGGAATACTGGCTGGCGGAAATTCCGTGCGTCGCCGCTGAATTTCGTCGCACCGCCGCACAAAAGTAAACAACCCCGCCGCAGGAGGGATACAGCGGCGGGGCCTTCGGTTGACGAGTTCCCCCCTTTTTTAAGGGCGTCCCTCGCCTTGCCGATCTGCTTGTGCAGATGTGCTGTCTGGCCGGCCTTTCCATGCGTTTCTTTCCGACCGAACGGGCCTTCGGACCCGCGTTCAGCCTTTGCGAAATCTGTCCTTGGCCTTGCCAAATGCCTTTTGAATGCTGCCTGCAAGCTTGCTGAACTTGCCCCTTGCTTGCAACACAGGGTCATTTGACAGCTTGCCAAGGGTTTCCTTCGCAGCGCCCTTGGCTTGCTTGACGCTGCCCTTGATGCGGTCTTTGTCCATATTCTGTGGTCCTTGCACGGGGTCATTGGGAGGCGGCACCGCTACGCCCAGAGAGAAAGTCGATCAGAACCGCAATAGTGGTGACCTGGTTCCATTTCGCCCCTCGGAGGGCAGCATATCAGGGCGCGACTGCCTTGCACCACATAAGCCTGTTTGCAAAAAACTGGTCACAACATGGATCAGTTCTGCGAATACTGATTTACGTCAGCCTGCGGGGTGCGCGGTTCTGGCACAGTGCAAGCAAGCGAACGAATCCTCGCTCGCAAATTCGTTTTCCAGACATCGGGAACGCACCTTACGGCCCATCTGACGATGCGCCGGACGGTCATGCTGCACCGACGGTCTTGGATTGCAATGAAGGAATACAACATGTCGATGACGTTCAAATTGGGCGCGACCCTGAGTGCTATGCTTCTCGCCACGTCTGCTTTTGCGGAAACATCCGCAACAGCATACACAGACCTGAACCTGCGCGCAGGGCCGGGCGTGAATTACGAGATCCTGAGTGTGATCCCGGCATCGCAGGCCGTGACAGTCGATGGCTGTCTGGAAGCCTCGAACTGGTGCCGTGTCGCGTTTGGCGAGGTTAATGGCTGGGCGTCGGGCGATTATCTGACCGCCATGGTCGAAGCGCCTATCTATGAAAACCGCCAGCGGTTGGCCGTCGAGACCATCACATACGAGAAAAACCCTGATGCCACAATCGGCGGCGGCGTGACCGGCGCAATTGCTGGCGGCCTTCTTGGTGGCCCGGTGGGCGCTGTAATCGGTGCAGGTATCGGCATGGGTCTTGGAACGGCAGCCGCACCAAGCGAGCGCGTCACAACCTATGTCATGGAAAACCCGGTTGATCCAATCTATCTGGACGGCGAAATTGTTGTGGGCGCGGGCATTCCCGAAGAAGTAACTCTGACCGAAGTGCCCGAGAGCGAATACTATTATGCGTATGTCAATGGCACACGGGTTCTGGTCGAGCGTGAACAGCGTCGTGTGGTTTATATCGTTCGCTAAGCCCAGATTTCTTAATCTATAAACTTGCAAGAAAGGCGGTCCGGTTTTCCGGGCCGTCTGCTCGCTTTGTGCAGGTCAACACTCCGGCTGGGTGAATGCGCCCGGTCCATAAAGGAAACACAATGTCCCAGTCCCGCATTGTCGGTCTTGTTCTACTCATCCTTGGCGTGGTTCTGCTGGTCTTTGCGTGGCGCGCATCGAACGCCCCGATCGAGCAGTTATCCGAGGTCCTGACAGGCCGCTACACCAACAACACGATGTGGTACCTGCTGTCTGGTATCGCCGGGGTTATCGCGGGCGGCGCGCTGTTGCTGCGTGATGCAACGCGACGCTGAACACGGACTGGACCTCCAGACCACGGCTGCGGCGAAGGCTGTCACACCATCACCCAGATCGGCATTCCGCGGCGCGCTGTCACAGCTTTATGCAAGTGGCGTGTGATGGTGTGACAGCCTTTGCCAAGTTCCCGCGTCATCGAGCCAGGTTGACGCACATATGGCATGATAGATCGGGGCATCGGCTTTCTCGGCACGGATACGATAGGTCAGCATGGCCACGACACCCTGAAGCTTGATCGCGCGGGTGTCGATCTTGACCATTCGCCACACGGTATCGGCGGGGCGACACTGCCATATCTCATTGCTCTCAAGCAGGTCGGGATGAATTGCCGTCGCGCTTGCGTCCCGCACCGCCACAGCGGTGTCCCGACCTGTGGTCCAACGCATTTCTTCAAGATGCCACAGATGGTCCGACAAGGCGCTGTCTTGGTCAGATTTGTGTCGGTCTTGCAAAGTCATGGCGCTAGTCACCGCTGCCATCTGACCCAATGACAAAGGTCTGCACGAGAAACCAGATCAAGGTCAGCACAGCGAAGACTGGGCCGAAGCCCAACGCTTTCACACGCGACGTCAGGTCCGTGCCCGTGCTGGCTTTTTGATTGGAGGCTGATGGCAGCAAGGCGACCAGCCGCATAATGGTCGCGCCCGAATCCTGTCCGTATGCGGGGACATCATGAAACCGGCCCAAAGTGCCCGCCAGGCGCTTGCGTGCGCCCTCGCTCGACAGCGCTGACAGGTCCGCGGCCTCGTCCCACGGGTCGCGCCCAAGACGCGCCAGCGCCGACAGGACGCTGACTGTATTTCCGTCTCGGTCCTGACCAAGTTCAGCGTAAAGGAAGCCGTCGAACGGGGTTCCTCCCTGATGGAAATAATCCAATCTGGACATGCAATGCATCCTTTATATGAAATCTGATGTTGTGGGACCAAACGCTTGTGAACCGGGCAGCCGTCTAGGACGGAATCAGCCGCCTAGCTACACCTATTGTTAGATCAGATCGTGCATTGTGCTGCTGATGCAGATCAGTCTGCCGACTTTACGATGTCCCGCGCCTTGGTCGCTAACGTCAATCAGTGTCGACACAAAACATTGGCTGTAGGGAGTTCTCTCCCTCTGCAAGGTCAGACGCCGCGAAGTGCGCTGACGCTGCGCAAGTTTCACGCCTCAAGGATACTGGACATGCCCCTACTCAATCTGATTATCACACTGATCGTTGTCGGCGTTCTGCTGTGGCTGGTGAACACCTACATCCCTATGGATCGCAAGATCAAATCCATCCTGAACGCTGTCGTCGTGATTGCAGTCATTCTGTGGTTGCTCAGCGTTTTCGGTATTCTGGGCAATATTTCCGGCATACGGGTGGGTAGCTAACACAATATTATGCAGGGGGGCCGCGATGAAGACATCAGCGCGGCCCCCCTGCCCCATCTTAGGTATCTGGCACCAGTGGCGGGTTGGCGACTGCAATAGCGCATAAGAATGGCTAAAACTCAGCCCGGCAGCTTCTCGCGCAAGAAAGACAATGCCAGCGACAGCCCGTCATGGGCGATGCCATGCGCTGTCCCTTTAGAGATATGGCTATAGATTTCAAACCCTGTCGCAACCAAGGCGTCAGCCGCTTCGGGCATACTCGCAAGGGGCACGACATCATCCTGATCGCCATGGATCAAAAGGATTGGCAACTTGGAGACGATCTCGGCCTCCAGCCGCTCTGGCACCATCAAGCGTCCCGAAAACCCGACCAGCCCTGCCAGCGGTGTTGCGCGGCGCGGTGCGATATGCAGGCTCATCATCGTGCCTTGCGAAAACCCCACCAGCGCCAGACGATCCGGGGTCAGCCCCTCATCCGCCAAAATCATGTCCAGAAAAGCGTTCAGATCGACTGCGGAGGCTTCAAGCCCTGCAAGCGCTTGCTCTTCACTGGACCCATCCAGCCACGGAATCGGGAACCACTGATACCCAAAAGGATTGCCCGTGCATTTCTCGGGCGCGTTGGGTGAGAAGAAAGCTGTGTCGGGCAAATGCGGGCCAAGCGGGTCAGCCAGCCCCAGCAGATCCGCGCCATCCGCGCCGTAGCCGTGCACGAATACCACGGCAGATTTCGCCTTGCCCCCGGAAACAGGCCCCCGGCGGTCAGAGTGCAGCGCGCGTGTCATGTGATTCCTTCCCTGTCGGTTTCAACGCGGTAATATGCCCACAATATGCCCGCCGCAACTGTGCGCCATGGCGACCACTCGGTCGCCATGCGGCGCAACGCAGCCTCGCGCGGGCGGTCGGGCAGATCGAACAGCCGCTTGGCGGATTCCTGCAACGCCAGATCGGCGGGCGCAAACACATCGGAGCGGCCAAGGCTGAACATGGCGTAAATCTCGGCGGTCCAGCGCCCGATACCCGGCACCTCGGTCAGGATGCGGGTAATGTCTTCGTCCGGCAGGTCGCGCAATGCGTCAAAATCTATGCCCGCTGCGGCCAGAGCACGTGCATAGCGCATTTTCTGCATCGAGAGGCCGGGCGCGCGCAGGCTCTCATCATCCGCAGCCAGCACAGCCTCGGGGGTGGTCAGCCCTGCCCCTTCCATCCGCCCCCAGATGGCACGGGCGGCGTGTGTGCTGACCTGCTGGCTGACAATGGCAGATAGTAGATGCGCAAATCCATCCGGCCTGCGCCGCAATGGCGGCGCGCCTGTCAGGCTGAGGGCATGAGCAAATCGCGGCTCTGCCTGCGCCAGCCATGCGGCCCCTTCGTCCATGCAATCCTCTGTTGTCAGAATACGCCCGACCATCAGGATTGCGCCGTTTTGCTGCACATGTAAAAGACCCCTTTCCCAAGTCATCCAATCCGTCTAATCCTGCGCGCATGAGTGATACAGTTGCAACCCCCGATAACACCCGCGCCAAGCGCAACGTGATGGTCCTTGTCGCGGCGCAAGCCGTGGTGGGCGCGCAGTTGCCGATCCTATTCATCATTGGCGGGCTGGCGGGGCAGATGCTGGCCTCCAACCCGTGCTGGGCGACTTTGCCCATCTCGCTGATCGTGCTGGGGTCAATGGCGGCGGCCACGCCGCTGTCCAGTTTCATGCAGGCTTACGGGCGGCGTGCGGGTTTCTGGGTGGCGTGCGGCGCGGGCGCTGTGGGCGCGGCCATTTCGGCCTATGCGCTGATGCTCAATTCGTTTCCGTTGTTCCTGCTTGGCTCTTTCATCACAGGCACTTACATGTCGGCGAACGGGTTTTACCGCTTTGCCGCCACCGACACTGCCACCCCCGAATTCCGCCCCAAGGCGATTTCCTATGTCATGGCAGGCGGGCTTTTGTCGGCGGTTTTCGGCCCGCAACTGGTATCGCTGACAACCGATGCCATGCCGGTGCCGTTTCTGGCAACCTATCTGACCGTGATCGTGCTGAATATCGCAGGCATGGCCCTGCTGAGCGCGCTGGATATCCCGACGCCCCCCAAACCCACCAGCACCAGCCTTGCGGGCCGCTCGCGCAGAGAATTGCTGACCGTGCCTGTCATCGCCGTGGCTGTGATCTGCGGCACCGTCGCCTATGCGCTGATGAATTTGGTCATGACCTCGACCCCGCTGGCGGTGGTCGGCTGCGGGTTTGCCACCTCTGATGCGGCCAATATCGTGTCGGCCCATGTTCTGGCGATGTATGCGCCATCCTTCTTCACCGGCCATCTGATTGCGCGGTTTGGGGCGCGTGCCATTGTCGGCACCGGGCTTGTCATTCTTGCCGCCTCGGGTGCGGTTGCGATGACCGGGGTGGAGCTGGAGCAATTCTATATCGCCCTGATCCTGCTGGGTGTGGGCTGGAATTTCGGCTTTATCGGGGCCACCACCATGCTGACAGCCTCTCATTCCCCCGAGGAACGCGGGCGGGTGCAGGGCATGAATGACATGATCGTCTTTGGCGGGGTGTTCGTTGCCTCGCTCAGTTCGGGCACATTGATGAACTGCTCTGGCGGCACAGCAGAGACGGGCTGGCAACTGGTCAATATGGCGATGCTGCCTTTCCTTGTTCTGGCAGGTTCTGCGCTGATCTGGCTGGCGATGCGCCCGCGCGAGGGCTAAGCCTTTGTGCGCAGGAACCCGCAGGGACACGCCCATCTGATCCATGCCGCCCCGCCTTTGACTTGCGCGTTTTGCAGAACAATGCTCTGCTAAGACGCAAGGCAAAGGAGGCACATCATGCGAGTATTCAAGACCAACGACGACCTGCGAAAGATCGAAGCGCAGAGCAGTTGGGACGCGCGTGATTTGCCCGTCTCTGTCTATCAGGCGCTACAGCAGGCGGCGGCGCGGCATGGCGCGCGCAACGCCATCAGCTTTCAAATGTTCGCCACCCCCGGCGCAAAAGCCCAGACGCTGACATGGGAGATGTTGCTGTCGCGTGTGACGCAGGCGGCTAATCTGTTCCACTCCCTCGGGATTGGCGAGGACGACAGCGTCGCCTATATCCTTCCCACACTGAATGAAACCGCGATCACGCTGCTGGGGGGCATGACCGCAGGGCGCGTATCCCCGATCAATCCACTGCTGGAACCTGACAAGATTGCCGCGCTTTTGCGTGAAACGGGTGCGAAGGTCGTAGTCACATTGCGCGCCTTCCCGAAAACAGATGTGGCGCAGAAAGTGGCGCAGGCGGTTGCACAGGCCCCAGATGTGCAGACAGTGCTGGAACTGGACATGCTGCCCCATCTCAGCCCGCCGAAAAGCTGGGTTGTGCCCTTCATCCGGCCAAAAAATCCGCACAACCACCATGCAATCGTGCTGGATTTCCACCGCGAACTGCACCTTCAACCGGCTGGCGCCCTGATATTCGAGGCACCGAAAACCGACCGGCTGGCCGCCTATTTCCACACAGGCGGCACCACCGGAATGCCCAAGATGGCCCAGCATCGCTATGCGGGGATGATCTATAACGGATGGTTGGGCGCAGAACTGCTGTTCAACGAAAAAGATGTCCTGCTCTGCCCGCTGCCGTTGTTTCATGTTTTTGCCGCCTATCCGATCCTGATGTGCTGCATCATGTCGGGCGCGCATGTGGTCTTTCCCACCCCGCAAGGTTATCGCGGGGACGGTGTATTCGACAATTTCTGGAAACTGATCGAGCGTTGGGGCGTCACGTTCATGATTACCGTGCCCACAGCCCTGTCCGCGCTGATGCAGCGCAAGGTCGATGCCGATATCAAGACCCTGCGCACCGGGATTTCCGGTTCCGCCGCGCTGCCGCGAGAGACGTATAAGCGCTTCGAACAGGCGACCGGCGTGCAAATCGCCGAAGGATACGGGCTGACCGAAGCCACCTGCCTTGTGTCCTGCAACCCTGTGGACGGCATGAAGAAGATCGGGTCTGTCGGGCTGCCTCTGCCCTATACCGAAGTGCGCATTTTGCGGGCCAGCAACGGCGACATGGTGGAATGTGCAACGAATGAGGTCGGTGAAATCTGCATCAGCAATCCCGGCGTCACACCCCCAACCTATACTGACGACAGCAAGAACCATGATCTGTATGTGGACGGCCACTTCTTGCGCACCGGTGATCTAGGGCGCATGGATGAAGACGGCTATCTGTGGATCACTGGCAGACAAAAGGATCTGATCATTCGCGGGGGCCACAATATTGATCCCGCCGAGATTGAAGAGGCCTTGCTCAACCACCCCGAGGTCGGCTTTGCCGGGGCAATTGGCCAGCCGGATGCGCGTGCGGGCGAATTGCCCTGCGCCTATGTAGAACTCGTGTCAGGTGCCACCGCGACACCAGAGGCGCTGCTAGAGCATGTAACGCCCCTTTTGTCAGAGCGCGCCGCCATCCCGAAACATATCGAAATTCTGGATGAGTTGCCCAAAACCGCCGTTGGCAAAGTGTTCAAACCCGATCTGCGGCGTCTGGCAATCACCCGCGTGCTCGACGCCGCATTCAAGGAACACGACCTTAACGCGCGCGTGGCAGAGGTGGTCGAGGACAAGACGCGCGGACTTGTGGCGCGCATCGACGCGCAAAGCACCGTTAACGACACAGACCTGAGCGCGGTGCTGGACAGTTTCACCGTGCCAACGGAACGGGTCTGACGTTGCGCGCGTCTGGGCTTTAAGCTGACCTCAGGCGCGCACAGTCCCGTCGCCGGTCACCAGATATTTGAAGCTGGTCAGTTGCTCTGCCCCGACAGGTCCGCGCGCATGCATCTTGCCTGTGGCAATGCCGATTTCCGCACCCAGCCCGAATTCACCCCCATCGGCAAACTGGGTCGAGGCATTGTGCAGCAATATCGCTGAATCCAGCCCGGCGAAGAAGCGCTTGGCTATACCCGCATCCTCGGCAATGACCGCCTCTGTATGCTGCGAGCCGTGGGTGCGTATATGCGCCATCGCGCCCTCCACATCCTCGACCACTGCTGCCGCCATAATCATGTCCAGATACTCGCGCCCGAAATCATCAGGGCTTGCGGGCACAGTGCCGGGCAAATGCTGCAAGCCCTCGCCCACACGCATCTCGACACCCGCCGCCACCAGATCGGCAATGATCTGTGCGCCAAGCCCCTCGACCAGATCGCGGTGGAGCAACAGGCATTCCGCAGCACCGCAAATCCCGGTGCGCCGCGTCTTGGCATTGACCACCACGCGGCGGGCCTTGTCCGCATCAGCACTGGCATCGACATAGATGTGACAAATCCCTTCCAGATGCGCGAAAACCGGCACGCGCGCTTCGCGTTGAACCAGCCCGACCAGCCCTTTGCCGCCACGCGGCACGATCACATCGATAAATTCAACCATCCGCAGCATGTCACCAACAGCCGCGCGGTCCGTGGTCTGAACAAGTTGAATCGCATCTTCGGGCAAATCAGCCGCGCGCAATCCGGCGACCAGCGCGCCATGAATCGCACGGCTGGAATGAAACGATTCAGACCCACCGCGCAAGATCACGGCATTGCCCGCTTTCAGGCACAGCGCGCCGGCATCTGCTGTCACATTGGGGCGCGATTCATAAATCACGCCGATCACACCCAACGGCGTGCGCACCCGCTGGATATGCAGCCCCGAAGGCCGGTCCCATTCAGTGATGATCTGGCCGACGGGATCGGCCTGTGCGGCCACATCGCGCAGCGCCTGACAAATGCCTTGCAAACGGGGTTCATCCAGCATCAGCCGGTCAACCATCGCGCGCGACAGACCCTTGGTGCGCGCCGCCGCCATGTCTTGCGCATTTGCGGCCAGAACATCCCTGCGCATGTCCCACAATGCGGTCGCTGCGTGTTCCAGTGCGCGGGTCTTGGACGCCGACGGGCTGGTTGACAACACCTGTGCGGCTGCGCGGGCGCGGCGGCCCATATCCATCATCTCTTGGCTGATTTCCGTCATAGCGCCATCTCATCCCGGTGAATAAGGGCCACACGGCCCGGATAGTTCAGTATCTCTGCAATCTCGCGCGACTGGTGGCCCGCGATCAAAGCGGCCTCTGTGCTGTCATAGCCTGCAAGCCCCACGCCCAATGCCCCGTCCGGCCCCATGATAGCAACAGGATCACCGCGTTGGAACTGCCCCTCTACATCGGTAACCCCTGCCGGCAGCAAGGATTTTCCCTGCGCCAAGGCGCGCACAGCACCTGCATCGACATGTAGCACGCCTTTGGCCTTCATCGCCGCGATCCAGCGCTTGCGGGCCGAACGCGGGTCGCCCTGCGCCAGAAACAAGGTTGCACGCGCGCCGTCTTTCAACTGCTTCAGCGGGTGCAGTGCAGCGCCTGCCGCAATGACCATGGCGCAACCTGCCCCGACCGCCGTCTTGGCGGCCAGTACCTTGGTTTTCATGCCCCCTTTGGACAGGCTGGACGTCGGCGCACCGGCCATTGCCTCTATCTCGGGGGTGATGTGGTCCACTTGTGTGAAATGGCGCGCCTCGGGGTCGGTCTGCGGGTTGCCGGTATACAGCCCATCCACATCGGACAGAAGCACCAGAAGATCAGCGCCAATGGTCACAGCCACTTGCGCGGCCAGCCTGTCATTGTCGCCATATCGGATTTCATCTGTGGCGATTGTATCGTTCTCGTTGACAATAGGCACAACACCAAGCCCCAGCAATGTGGCCAATGTCGCGCGGATATTCAGGTAGCGGCGGCGGTCATGGGTGTCATCCAGTGTCAACAGGATCTGGCCTGTGGAAATTTGATGCGGGGTCAGCGCTTCTTCATAGGCCCGCGCCAGACGGATTTGGCCAACCGATGCCGCAGCCTGACTTTGCTCCAACGCCAATGGGCCGCTTTGCAATCGCAGCGCCCCCCGCCCCAGCGCGATGGACCCGGAAGACACGATCACCACATCCGCCCCGCCTGCGCGCAAACTGGCCACATCATCGGCCAGACTGCGCAACCAGTCAGCCCGCAATCGGCCCTGCTCAACCAGCAGTGCAGAGCCGATCTTGATGACAACCCGGCGCGCCTGTGTCAGCGCGCTGGCAGCAGTCAGGGTTGCCATGGCCCGTCATCCTCGACACTGGGTTTCGACTTGTCGATCCGCGCCAGAAGCGCGCGCAGCACGGTCTGCATCCCTTCGCCCGAAACCGCTGAAATCATATACACCGGTCGCCCGCTGATCTGTTCCAGCGCGGCCTTCTTCTCGGCGCGCTCTTCTTCATCCAGCGCATCGATTTTATTCAGCGCAACGATGCGCGGCTTGATGGCCACGTCATGCGAATAGGCGTCAAGTTCATGGTCAATGATGCGCCAATCCTCAGCCACATCTTCGGATGTGCCATCGACAAGCTGCAGCAGCACCGAGCACCGCTCCACATGGCCCAGAAACTGGTCGCCAAGGCCACGCCCCTCGCTTGCGCCCTCAATCAGGCCGGGAATATCGGCCATGACAAATTCACGCGCATCCACGCCCACGACCCCAAGATTGGGGTGCAGCGTGGTGAACGGATAATCGGCAATCTTGGGGCGTGCATTCGATGTGGCCGCAAGAAAGGTGGATTTGCCTGCATTTGGCAGGCCCGCAAGCCCGGCATCCGCGATCAGCTTCAAGCGCAGCCAGATGACACGCTCTACCCCCGGCTGGCCGGCATTGGCGCGGCGCGGGGCCTGATTGGTGGAGGATTTGAACTGTAGATTGCCCCAGCCGCCATTGCCCCCCTTGGCCAGCAACACGCGCTGGCCCACTTCGGTCAGATCGGCAATGACAGTTTCCTGATCCTCATCCAGGATCTCGGTCCCCACGGGGACACGCAATGTGACAGTGGACCCGTCCTTGCCTGTGCGGCCCTGCCCCATGCCGGGCTGGCCAGAATTGGCGAAGAAATGCTGCTGAAAGCGAAAGTCGATCAGCGTGTTCAGCCCATCGACCACTTCGGCCCAGACATCGCCCCCCCGGCCCCCGTCTCCGCCATCAGGCCCACCATATTCGATGAATTTTTCGCGCCGGAACGACACGCATCCGGACCCACCCCCGCCAGAGCGGATTTGGACCTTGGCAAGATCTAGAAATTTCATGCGTGCGCACTCCGCCTTGTGTTCAGGCGCAAGCCTCTACAGGCAAATGCGTGCCGCCTCAAGCGCTCAGCGTCCCTTTAGAAGCCCCCCAAGCACGCCGCGCATAAGTGCCTGCCCTGTACGACTGCCCAATTGACGCGCCATTGATTTCGCAAAAGCGTCAACTGGCGTATCCCCGCGCCGCGCCGGGCTGCGGGTTGGGGCGGCGCGACTGGCTTTGCGAGCGGGCGGCTCATAACGGCGTGCAGCGGTAAACTCGCGCTCTTTCTCTGCTGCGACCTTTTGCAAGGCGAGTTCTGCTTCTTTCGCTGCGGCTTCGGCACGGCGCGCCAGCATTTCATGCGCACTGTCGCTGTCGATGATCTTTTCATATTTGCCCGCAACGGGTGAGCGCAGCATCAACATCTGGCGCGCGCCATCCTCGATCGGGCCCATCAATGACGCAGGTGGCCGGATCAGCGTGCGTTCGGCCATGCCGGGATTGCCCTTATCTTCCAGAAACGAGGTCACAGCCTCGCCCACGCCCACATCGCGGATTGCATCGCCAATATCGAAACGCGGGTTCGGGCGGTAGGTTTGCGCGGCGCGGCGCAACGCCTGTTGGTCGCGCGCAGTAAAGGCGCGCAGGGCGTGTTGCACGCGGTTGCCCAACTGGCCCAGCACTGTATCAGGCACATCATCGGGGTTTTGCGTCACAAAATAGACCCCGACCCCCTTGGACCGGATCAGCCGCGCCACGCGTTCAACCTTTTCCACCAGCGCACGCGGGGCATTGTTGAACAACAGATGCGCCTCGTCGAAAAAGAACACCAGCACAGGCTTGTCGGGGTTGCCGACCTCTGGCAATTCTTCGAACAGTTGCGACAAAAGCCAAAGCAGGAATGTTGCGTATAGCTGCGGTGTGCGCATCAACCGCTCGGCATGCAATATGCTGACATAGCCGCGCCCATCGGGGGCAATGCGCATGAAATCAGCCAATTGCAATGCCGGTTCCGAGAAAAAGTGCGCCGCACCCTGATTTTCCAGCACCAACAGCTTGCGCTGGATAGCGCCGATACTTTGCGTTGTGACATTGCCGTATTGAACCGAAATCTCGCGCTGGTTCTCGCCCAGAAAATTCAGGATCGCGCGCAGGTCTTTCAGATCAAGGATTGGCAATCCTTCATCATCGGAAATGCGAAAGGCCACATTAATCACACCTTCCTGCGCCTCGGTCAGGTCCAGCATACGTGACAGCAACAGCGGCCCCACTTCGGCAATCGTGGCGCGCACCGGATGGCCGTGCTCGCCGAAGAAATCCCAAAAGATGACCGGGCTTTCGACATAACCATACCCCGCCAGCCCGATTGTTTCCGCGCGCCGTTCCAAGCCGCCGCGCGGGGTGCCGGGCATGGCCATGCCGCCCACATCGCCCTTGATATCTGTCAAGAACACCGGAACACCGGCGGCAGAGAACTCTTCGGCCAGAATCTGCATGGTGATGGTCTTGCCGGTACCTGTCGCACCCGCGATCAACCCATGCCGGTTGCCATACCCCAAACGCAAAAGCTGCGGCGTATTCTGTGCCTCGCCCCCGCCACCCACAAAGATTGCATCCTCTGAAATCGACATACTGAAAAACCCTTTCACTTNAAAACACATGGCATGGTCTGTGTGCTGCGCAAATCTAGAACATGGCCGCCCCGCTTGGAAAGCGAATCTTAACGATTACNNCCTAAAGTCGGATGGACGCAGGGGTCGCTATTGTGCCTGCTGCGTTTCCTCCCTGTCAGACTAGCTGCGCCTGCTGGCGCAGCATTTTTTTGCGCACAAGCGTATATGGCGCGGTCTGTGTCAACTTGTGTAAACGCAACCATGACATGCCGAAAATTCCAGATTAGATTCTTGTTGACGGGCGTGCGATTTAATCCTAACTTCCCACCAATTCGTCGGCCGGTCCGACAGGGAGCTATAAAAAAATTACCAAAATAGGGGCCTTTGGGCCCCTGTTTTATGTGAGTGTTCACACGTCTTGCAAACTCCTGCCATGACAGAAACGAACCACTGCTTCAGCGTACCGACAATCTGAACGCAGTAAGGTCACGCATATTCAAATGTTTTGTCGCTCGGATTTTCCCCCTGACTTTTGACAAGACACATGCTACCAAACCCGCAACTCTGACCAGCACCATAAGGAAGCAGAATGGCACAAAGGATTGTCGAGATCTTTAGAACAACCATGGTCGCAACGGCCTTCTCTCTCGCAGCTGGAAGCCTGTATGCACAGGAAGCGACAGACTCGCCCATGGCAGGCTTGTCTACCGGCGAAGTCATCGGCCAAGACGCTGGTGATGAAAGCTATGTCGGCAACACCCACGACGATTGGGAACTGGTCTGCGTGCGCGTCGAGGACGAGCAAGACCCTTGCCAGATGTACCAGCTTCTGCGCGATGGCGAAGGGAATGCAACGGCTGAGATAACAGTCTTTCCACTGCCACCGGGGCAAGAAGCCGCAGCGGGTGCGACAATTCTCACCCCGCTTGATACCCTGCTGACAGCACAGCTTGTGATGCAGGTCGATGACGGGGATGCAAAGCGCTACCCGTTCACCTTCTGCACAGCAATCGGATGCATCGCGCGTGTCGGCTTCACCGCTGAAGAAGTTGATGCATTTCGCCGGGGCGCAGTCGCAACATGGTCGCTTGTGCCAGTTGCAGCGCCCGATCAGGTGGTTGACCTGAACATGTCCCTCATCGGGTTCACCGCCGCGTTTACGGAACTGAGCGAGCAGCTTGGCGAATAACCCAACGCATGCACATGTTACGCAAAAGCCCGGCCAATGTGCCGGGCTTTTTCATGGGCGCTGGGTGTTTGCTCAGGTGAGAAAAACCCTAAAAATCCGCCAGATTGACATTCGGGTCATGAAGCCGAGCCAGCCGCAGCGCGGCCTGCCGGGCGAATCCCTGAGTAACGGCCTTGCGCCGCGCAGCCGCTAGGGGCGCTGCCTCTGGCATCCGCAGGATTTCCGCACCATACCCGTCGCCGAGCATCAGACCCGCATCACCCGGCAAAATCTCGGTCGGAAAGCTGGGATCAACCGCCCAGAAAAATCTGTCGCACCAGTCCAGATAGCCCTGCCATTTCTGGTCGGACGTGAAATCGCTGCGGCTTGATTTGCATTCGATCACCCAGATTTCACCCTTTGGTCCAAGGGCTATCACATCAACGCGCAGCCCTCGCACCGGGACAAATTCGGTCAGTGGCGCAAAGCCAAGCGAGCTGAGGCAACGGCTTACGCCGCGCGCCAAAACCATGCCCGGCGCCAATGTTGTTTTGTCTGACAAGATATTCTGCATGCCTTGCAGCATGAACGTACCATGAACTTACGTCAAGCATCCGAATAATCTTGAATGCCTGCGCGGCGCATCCTATCTATCAGACAGGCAGGTGCTGCTCTTCACGTGTGTGGCCCTTTTCCAGTGGCCGATAAGCACATCCGAGGGAGCTGGCTCTGACAGGGTCCTGGCCTTGTTATCTGGCGCCCACCTGAATACTCAGGCTCTCGGGAAATTCACGCCACCACGGTTGCTGCGGGCCTGCCGCCTTCACCGCATACCTGAACGGTCACGGGTCGAGATGCGGATTGGTATCAACTCACCAGTCCGGATCGGCATACCGCGGTCATCATCGTCATCATCATCGTCTTCATAGCCCATCCGCATGATGCGGATCGCGAACTGAACGCCCGCGAACACTAGACCGTTGAAGAAGAAGATCAGGAACAGACCAAGCAACCCGTCGCTGGACCCCAGCAAAAGGCGCTGCAAGTTAGCAATATCGAAATAAACCAAGATTGCTGTGAACGCTGCGGACAAGCCAAACCCNATAATGACTTGCTGGATGTAGAGCTTTATCANTTTTGGCATGTCATACTCCCCAACCATACAAAGCATAGATAGGCGCTGCTGGCAGGAATACAACCTGATATCATCACCGCAGGCAGTATGTCGCACAGAGAGCGGCTGATTGAAAAATGGTCGGGGCGATAGGATTCGAACCTACGACCTACGGTACCCAAAACCGTCGCGCTACCAAGCTGCGCCACGCCCCGACACAGCGCTTCTTTAGCGGGGATGTCGGACCGAGAAAAGAGCGAATTGACGTTTATGCAAAAGAATTATCATCATTCGCATGGCCAAAGCGCTGTGTCTTGGTCAAGGCGCGGATGACGCATCTCGCTGCCTTCGGTCAGTCCCAGCATTTGGGACAGCCCGCCATTGATTTCCAACACCATCAGCACGTTCGGGCCACCCGGAATGGGGGTCGTGTCATGCGGAATTGCATCTGGATGGATGCGCGTCACCTGCCCTGTCGGGTCCACGAAAATCATGTCCAGTGGAATCAGCGTGTTGCGCATCCAGAATGCGGGTTCTGTCGGGGCATCGTAGATGAACAGCATCCCCGCAGTGCGGGGCAGATGTTCGCGGTGCATCAGTCCCTGTGCGCGGGTTTCTTCGGTATCCACGATTTCAACCGAGAAGCGCGCCTGCCCCCACGAGCCCCGCAGATCGACATGCCCCTCGGCACAAGACGCATATGCAGCGCTTGTCGCAAAGGACATCACCAATGCAGCAAGCAAAATGTGGAGCATGCGCATCATTCCTCGACTATCCCAGAATCAGACCCTTCCGCAGCGATACCGGATTCCCACGGCTCTATCGACACGGCCATGCGTCCCCGCTCGCCCTCAACAGCGCGCAGCGCAATGGCCTCGCCGGGTTGCAAGTCCGCCATCCCAGTACGGCGCAGCGTCTCCATGTGAATAAACACGTCTTCCGACTTGCCAAACACATTCGCAAAGCCAAACCCCTTGACCTTGTCAAACCATTTCACGCGGCCGGGCTCGATGGGAATTGATGTATCAATCACCGGGCCGGGTTGGTCCATCTCTTCTAGCGAGGCGACTTCGTCCTCTGGCGGCAACACTTCCAACACTTCGTGGGTCTGCAAGCCACGCGCTGTGCTATGCACAGTGACACGGATGCGTGCGCGGTCGCAGATGGAACTCAGGCCGAAATTTCGCAGCGCATTCGCATGCAGCAAAATGTCCGACTCTGCGTCATCTGATAAGATGAAGCCAAATCCTTTCGCCGGGTCAAACCATTTGACCACTCCCGCGAAGGTTTCAACGGGGCTTTCATCAGAGTCCATTATACCTGTCTCGCCTGTTCTGGGATGATCCGCCTGATCGCAGACCCCCGCTCTTTCAGTTTACACCATGAACACAGAAACCGACGCGTTTACTTCAATAGCATTGTATTAGGGCGACAACCTTGTCACATCCCAACTCGTAGCAGATGGCGCCTTACGCCAGCAATATCGGTCGTGCAATCGAAACGCACCATCTGCCCAGAACTCTATTTCCACCGGGGTAATCTTGTACCCACCCCAATGTGGGGGCCGCGCGGGGTTGGTGCCATGACGCGCGGTCTGGCGCGCCACCTCGGCCATCAACTCGGCACGCGATCCCAAGGGCCGCGACTGCCGCGAAGCCCAAGCCCCCAAGCGGCTTTTCAACGAACGCGACGCGAAATAGGCATCTGCCTCCGCGTCCTCAACCTTGCTGACATGCCCACGCACACGGACCTGACGACGCAAGGACTTCCAATGCAACACGAAAGCGGCTTGGCTGTTATGTGCAAGCTCCTGAGCCTTGGCGCTTTCGAAATTGGTATAGAATGTAAAGCCGTCAGGGGCGACATCCTTCAACAGCACCATGCGTACATTGGGCATGCCAGCGCTATCAACTGTTGATAGCGCGATCGCATTCGGGTCGTTTGGTTCTGACAACTCGGCTTCGCCAAGCCAGCGCCTCACGATCTCGAAAGGGTCTTGCCCAACAAATATTCCATCGCGCTCGCTCAAATCCCCTCCAACTCATCTCGACACGGTCGACAGGCTTTAGACTAATCTCCAACACCCTGTCCCCGCACACCTACGCATACATAAGCCTGCAACACGTGTTAACAATTCTTTCGAACGACGCAACCCCGCTTTCAATGGACTGTAGCACGCAATCTTATAAAAGCGACATGCGCAGGGCAGTTGTTTCGCCCCAGACAATCTTGCGGTCATTCATGGCTTGGAATAGAACAAGTTAGTGGAATTTTGGGGTAGAATAACAATGAGCGGTTTGATGAACGGCAAGCGTGGTCTGATCATGGGCCTTGCGAATGACAAATCCATCGCATGGGGGATCGCCAAGGCGCTGGCCGAGCACGGCGCAGAACTGGCCTTCTCGTATCAGGGCGAGGCCTTGAAAAAACGCGTTTTGCCCCTGGCCGAGCGGTTGGGTCCACCGCAAATCTTTGAGTGTGATGTCAGCAACATGGCTTCGCTTGATCAGCTTTTTGCCGATCTGGAAGCACTGTGGGGCAAGATTGATTTCGTTGTGCATGCAATCGGGTTTTCCGACAA
>SL_8KL_010_SEDDRAFT_10000164_pt1 | contig 54989 bp, 48 predicted proteins | sample SodLakKL_010_SED_4_FD_11160 | JGI IMG/M metagenome (IMG submission 11160)
ACGGTTTAAAAGCGAGAACTGTCAGGATATTAATATTGCAGGAACAAGTTTAGGTGGTTATGTAAGTAATTTTCATCATATCTTTTTTAATTCAGCTGACAGGTATTTTCCAGTTATGGCTGGAGCAAACTTTTATGATACTATTTTTGAATCTATTTATAGTCGGGGAGTTGTAAAAACCAGTACAGAAGAAAGAAAGCAGCTCAGGGAACTCCTGGATTTTTCTCAAGAGTTTTCAGCCTGCGATAACAGCAATGTCTATCCATTGCTGGCTAAAAACGATCGAATTGTCAGATATGATGTGCAAAAAAAGTCCTATGGCGATTGTCCGGTAGCAACCTTTGATAAAGGTCATGTAACTGGAGCTATAGCCGCTGCTGCCATCAGGGATCATATATTTGGCAATATTTAAATCTTATATATCACTATATCAGGGAGATAATTATTTTAGCTATTCCAATATAAACTGCGTTATCTCTGATGACAAAGCAGTATTTATATCAAAAATTGAGGTGACTTTAATGGTTAATTTGCCTGCTGTTATTGGAGGCTTTCTAGGCCTATATTTATACAAAAGACAAAGGAGCTGGGGGCAGAATACTGTTTTGGTGGAGTCCCAGAATTTTATAAATCTCTTGGATTTGAGACAGTATGTTTTAGAGAAAAGTGGGAGAAAGTACGCAGTTTTAAATTTACAGGACTATAATTAGCTCTAGGATTGATTTATTATGGAAAAAACTTTAAAAAATATCCCTTTTATATTTAAAATAGGTTATGGTACGGGAAACCTGGGTAGTGGTTTGATATTTCAATCGATGAACACTTATCTGGTTTTTTATGCTACGGCCGTACTCAATCTGCCTGGAGTTTTAGTTGGCATAGCAGTTAGCTTAAGTATAATCATAGATGGCATATCTGACCCGGTGATGGGTTATATTTCAGATAGGACTTACATGAAAACTTTGGGCCGGAGGCATCTTTATCTCTTGATAGGAACTTTTTTCACTGCTCTTATAAATTATTTTCTCTGGATTATAGATCCTGCTCTGCCCCTGGCGGTAAAATTTATCTGGCTTTTTATAGCAGTTATACTGGTAAAACTTTTACTTACAGTTTTTAGCACACCCTATGTAGCTTTGGGGGCTGAACTTTCCAGCGATTATAATGAGCGGACCTCAATTCAGGCTGTTAGAACAGTATTTTTTATTTTAGGAGTATTATTTGCCAGCGGTCTCAGTCTATATCTGTTTTTTAATCCCACAGCTGAATATCCTTTAGGCCAGTTAAATCCTGCTGCTTATCGAAATTTAGGGCTGGCCTCTTCTACCCTGATGTTGGTTTTTGGACTTACTTGTTTTTTTGCTACTTTCAAATTTATTCCCCAGCTTTACAAAATAGAGCAGAAGAATTCAATATCCAGTCAGGCTAATATCGTTCATAGAACCAGCCGTATAATAAAGGATTTTTCGACTGCAATTGAAAATTATGATTATCGCTGTCTGGTGCTAGGTTATCTTTTTACTAATCTGACCGTGGCGCTTTTTACAGCCATAGGATTACATGTATTTACCTACACATTTAATATGAATAACAATGAAATTGCCATTATAATTGGACTGCAATTTTTGTTCAGCATTTTTTCTCAGCCCGTATGGGTGGAAATCTCTCGCAAAATTGATAAAAGGCCTTCGGTTATTCTGGGAATAGCTCTCTCTATTTTAAGTGGCCTTTATTTTTTGCTGGCAGTTTTTTACCGGGATTATATTGTTCAGCACTATCTTCTGTTATTACCCTATTCACTACTGGCAGGTTTTGGTACCGGAGGGCTTTTTTCTTTACCAGGCTCTATGGTAGCTGATATTATAGATGTGGAAGAATTGAAAACTGGGCTAAGGCTGGAAGGAATTTATTATGGATGTTTTACTTTTGCCTACAAAACTTCACAATCGGTGGCTATTCTGCTACTGGGTTTATTGCTGGATATAATATCCTTTGATGCTACCAGCGAAGTGCAACCAGAAGCAATCAGATTTATCCTGGGGTTTACTCTTGCCCTTGGGGGAATATTTTTTATGCTTTTGGCCTGGTATTTTTATCGGCATTATCGTCTTGACAGTCAGGTAATCAATAAAATTCAGGCTAAAATTAGGCAAGATAAGGATTTGTAAGATTAACTACACAGATATGAAGCCATAATCAAAGGAGGCATTAACGCGATTTATGCAGATGCATATCGGTGCTCTCAACCAGTCGGAAATTGATGAATTTGCCGGTAAAAAGAATTATCCAGAAAGTGATGATTTAGTAGAAAGAGAAAACAAAATAAATAAATGGCTTAAATTTAATGGTTTTTAAAAATGTTCGGTGACGAATTCCATCCGTAAATTTGTCAATATTAGCTATTCACCCTGAAGAGTTAAAAACTATAAATCATATTATCCTCCGAAAAATTTAATGTTATTCCAGTTTTATCCTCATATCATAAATAGGCCATCTCTAAAAAATAATTTTAATTGTTTTCAACCTGGTACTGGCCTCTAATATAACTTTGTTTATTAAATTCTCCATTAATTTTTAACTGGCTGAATTTAATAGGGAGGCTAACAGCAAAATAAAAATTAGGACTATCCTGTACTTGAAAGTGTAAATGAGGCTCACTTGAATAACCGGAATTACCACATCTGGCTATTTTTTCCCCTTTAGCCACTTTATCTCCTTCCTCTACCATAATACTGCCTGGAACCAAATGGGCTAATAAAGAATACTCCTTAGGGGCATGTTTAATAATCACATGATTACCTCTAATATCTGTAGTTAAAAAGTTTAGCAGAAAAACTCTTCTAAGATTTTTGAATTCTGTCATTCCATCTTTTACTTTTACTACTTCACCCTCGGCAGGAGAGAGCATAGGCTTTTGGTAGCAATAATAATCCTGCAATTCCCTTCCTTCATCTTCGTAACTTAAATCTTTTTCACTGGTAATTATAAAGTCATAGGCATACCTTTGGGTAAAGTCATCCCAGGAATGAGAATGTTTTTTCGTTACTCCCCCCTTAAAAACTTGCCATTCTTGAGAGAAAGGCAGCTGATAATCAACCTCTTGTTCAAAATTATTAACCGAAGGAACATTTCCTTTATACCTTATAATTGCAATAAAGTTACCCAATAATCCCAAAAATGACTGTATTAAAATAAAAGGATTAATAAAGGAAACCAGAGAAGCAAATAAATATTTTAGTGCCTCAAAATTATCAACAGATGACCGTTCTTCTGGCGAATCATCTTCTGACTCTGCAAAACCTAGTTCTACCCATAATTTAATTATTACTGCTAAAAAGGCACTAATTAATAACAAGGGGTCAAAAAATAAACTCCCTAATAAATAAAAGGAAATACCCATAATACTCAATATCTTAGCTTCAACTTTCCCCTTAATCCAGGGCAGATAAAAGGAAGTTATTATAAATATGGATAGAAAAACAAATTGATATGCCTGTAAAATCAAAAATGTAGAGAGTGCTAATAGTAAAGCACTTATGTTATTGATGAAATATAGTAGCTCATTTAATTTGCTTTTCTTTATCATTCCCAATATTCCGCCTTTCTTTGCTTGTATTTTTTTCTGTCAGCTGGACTCTGGCTACTTGCTTAATCTATTCCATAAGTTCAGAAATTTTTTCTGCAATATACTCTGTCTGATCCAGGTGAACATAGTGGCCGGCATCTAATATAAAACTTTGCTCTGAATTAGCTTTTAATGTATCCTGCCATTTTTCCTCTGCTTCACCGGAAATAAAGGAATAAAAAGGAACACTGGCTCTTGGCCTTTCGAGAATAAGCTGGCTATTTTCATCTAAACTGCGGTACTCTTCCCACATATTTTTAGTCATAATACGCCGCATAAATAATGTGCAGGCCATTTCTATTTCCTCAGGCTCCAGCTTTCCTTTTTGAATTGCCGGAAAGTTATCCTGACAGACATTTTCCTGCTGGCGCATAAGACCGGTTCTTGCCAAAAATGTAACTACCCTGGAGAGAGGATTATCTCTATACTCATCTTGTTCGTAATATTCTGGGATTAGAGGGTCTAAACCAAAGATTCTTTCGACTTCTGCTGGGTAGTTTTGGGCCCAGTAGATAGCTTCCATACCTGCTAAGGAATGAGGAATTAGATTATAAGGACCTGCAAATCCAGCAGTCTCTAAGACAGTTCTTGTTTCTGCCAGAACTGTTGGTAAATCTCTTGCTGTAGAGGTAATATCACTCCAACCATAACCAGGTCGCTCTATTATAATAATCTGATGATCCTGGGATAATTTTTGGAAAAGAGGTTTAAAATCATAATAGGGCGAACTTGTGCCAAGTCCGGACATAAAGACTAATGTGTCATCTCCCTGGCCTTCTGCATAAACATGTATTTTACCTTCGTTTATTTCAATCATCTCACCTGGAGCAGGAAATTTTTCTTTTTCTTCAGCAATTAAGTCTCTGTGCTCAAGATAACTACTAATAACAACAAAAGAAACTAACATCAATAAAATTAAGGGGACTAAAACTATGATTCTTTTAAATATTTTTTTCATGTACTACCACTCCATTCTTATTATTTATTCCTGTTTTATTTTTTTAAACAACAGGTTACTTGCTATTTTTATATATGAGTTGTATAATATATAACAAGTCTAATATAAGCCTGAGTAAAAGTCAAGCAATATGGCTAATTTTTTCAGATTATTTTTAGGAATTATTTTTGAGGCTATGTTATATTGAAGCATAATTTAAAGAAAATATCACAACAGGAGGATTTCTTATGTCTCTAAAATTTGGTATTTTAGGTTTGCTTACCTATGAAGATATGTCTGGCTATGATATTAATAAGTTATTCAAAAATTCTTTGGAATTTTTCTGGAAAGCCCATCAAAGTCAAATATATAGAGAATTGGATAAGCTGAAAGAAAAGGGCTTAGTTGAGTCGCAAATTGTTAAACAGCAGGACAAACCTGATAAAAAGTTATTTTCAATTACAGAGGCCGGGAAAGAGAAACTTGTTAATTGGGTCAATGAGTATTTTGTCAAGGATGAATTTAAAACTAGAAATTCATTTTTGATGAGAATATTTTTTAGTTCTCTAGGTGATGAAGAAAAACTGCAAAAAGGATTAAAGGAATATATAAAGTTTAATAAAGCTTACTTGCAGGATATTAAAGAGACGGAAGAAAAGGTCGTTAAAGATAAAACGGTGTCTAATGACAATCCCCAGGTCTACTGGTACATGACCATGAAAAAAGGTTATTATGAATGCAAGGCTAATATTGAATGGGCAGAAGACATTTTAAAGATGATTAAAGCGAAGGGTTAAGGTGAATATTCTTTTTTAAATTGTACTGTACATTTTAAGTTGTTATTTTATTAACGAGAAAAGATTAAAAAAATTATCCAAAATACCTTGACAGTTAAAAATATATATAATATAATCAGATTAATCTCCGGGAACGTTCCCGGTACCACTCCCGAAGATTTGCAAAATTAAGTAAAAATAAAGCGAGGCCTATATAATGAAAAACAATGTGGATATATACACAATAGCTGAATATGCAGGGGTTTCCAAGAGCACTGTCTCTAGAGTTTTAAATAATAAAGATGATGTCAGTGAAGCTACTAGAAAAAAAGTCATTGATGTAATTAATAATTTAAATTATAAACCAAATAGCTCAGCAAAGGGTCTGGCCAGTCAAAGAACTAAAACAATTGGCCTGGTGGTTTCGGAAATTACCAATTCATTTTTCTCCATGTTTGTTAAAGGTGCTGAAGATAAAGCCATGGAAGAAAATTATAATATAATGCTGGCCAATAGTAACTGGATAGTAGAAGAGGAACTTAAGTGTATTAGAATATTTGAAGAGGGTAGAGTCGATGGTATTTTAAAGATCAGTGGTGGAGGCGATGAGTTATTAGATCAATACTTAAATAATCTGGCCAATAAGGATATGCCCTTAATCATTGTAGATAGAAAACTGGATAATGACAATATACCGAAAGTTAATGTTAATAATATTGCAGGAGCCTATAAGGGAACAAAATATTTGCTGGAATTAGGCCACAGAAACATTGCCTTTGTTAAAGGAGACAATATAGCTGCTTCAGATGCTTCTGTTGATAGAGTGAAAGGTTATAAAAAAGCTTTGATAGAAAATAATATAGATTATCAGGTAATTGAGCCCGGCTTTTTTAATAGGGAAGATGCTTATAAAGCAACAGAAAAAATAATGAAAAATCACCCAGAGGTTACTGCTATCTTTTATGCTTCAGATATGATGGCAGTAGGAGGGCTTAAAGCCTTAAAGAATGCAGGGCTTAAAGTACCAGAAGATATTTCCATTCTGGGCTTTGACGATATTGAACTTGCTTCAATTATAGATCCGGCACTTTCGACTTTAAGGCAGCCCAGGTATCAAATGGGTTATATCGGTATGGAAAAGTTGATAGATAAATTAGAAGGAAGACCTAAAGAAGTTTATGCTGAAGATATAATATTTGAATTGGAGCTAATTGAACGTGATTCGACTGCTCAGGTTAAAAAATAGTCTAAAAATATTATTCCGTCTCTAAAATATATTTAGTAAGCATTTTTTTCGGGGATGGAATATATTTATTAATTTTTTCGGGAGCACTCCCGAAAAAAATAGATTATGAACTTATTAGTAAACAAGACAGAAATAATTAACACCAAAAAATTTCAAGGGGGATTATAATGTTTTCAAGAAAAAGCTTGTTATTGACAGTGATGGCATTTGTAATGGCAGCTTCATTATTATTGGGTGGAAGTCCAGAAATTATGGCCGAGGATGTAACTACAATCACAGTAGCAGCATTCCCAGATCAGGATTCCGGCTTTGAGGCAATCCTTGATGATTTTCATGAAAAGCATCCTCATATTAGAGTAGAATTAGAAGTAGCTGATTTTGACGATCATCATCAGACATTATTAACTAGAATTGCTGCTGGTTCAAACGTTCCAGATGTAGCTAATGTAGAAATTGCCTTTGTCGGTGACTTTGTTAACAGAGGTGGCTTTGAAAATTTAACTGCTGAGCCATATAATGCAGGCAGGTTTGAAGAAGATATTATTGGATATAAGTGGGCCCAGGGAACCAATGACGACACAGGCAACTTAATTGCAATGCCTTTAGATATTTCCCCGGGTACAATGTTCTATCGTAGAGATCGTTTAGATGAATTAGGTGTAGATATTGACGATTTAAATACCATGGAAGACTGGATAGAGGTTGGAGAAGAATTTGTAGCTGAAGGTGACGACAGATGGTTATTTGCTGATGCAGCTTCAGTTTATGAGATGATAAGAAGATCTGGAGACCATCAATTCTTTGACGATGATGGCGAACCAATTATCACTTCAGATAAATTTGTTAGAGCTTTTGAAATGGCCAAAGAAGTTAGAGATAGAGGTTTAGATGGACAGATTGGTGAATGGTCAAATGAATGGTTCTCAACTTTTGAAGAAGGTACTGCTTTAGTTCATACTTCCGGTGCCTGGTTAGGTGGCCATATTCAGAACTGGATGGCTCCTGAAACTGCCGGCAAATGGGGAGTAACCAATCTGCCAGATGATATGTATATAAACTGGGGTGGATCTTTTGTAGCTATTCCTGAAGATGCAGAGAATAAAGAAGAAGCCTGGGAGTTTATCAAATATGTAACTACTAACGTTGAGCCACAGATAAAACAGTTTGAAGCAGCTAATATATTCCCTTCATTGCTTGATGCCTTTGATGATGACATCTTTGAAGTTTCCTCAGACTTTTATGGAGGCCAGAATGTTAGAGAGCTCTGGTTGGATGCTGCCAGACAAATCCCTGAAGTAAACACCAATAGATATGATAATATTGCTGAAGATATCGTCGGTGATGCCCTAACAGAAGTACTGGAAGAAGATAAAGATATCATGCAGGCCTTAGAAGATGCTGAAGAATTGCTAAGAAGAAGAATGAGATAAATAAAATAATATTAAGAAAGGGGCTGATTTTTAGCCCCTTTCTTATAGCTTATCAGGACCGCATATTTTGCTAGGAGGAAAAACATGAAATACGATAAAAACTCAGGGATTACTGATAGATTGAGATTAAATAAAAAAGTAGCTCCTTATGTTTTCATTTCCCCATTTTTTATTTTATTTTTGATATTTGGCCTCTTCCCAATTTTATATTCTTTCTTTTTGAGTTTTAATTCCTGGGATGGAATAGGCCAGATGAGTTTTGTAGGCTTGGATAACTATGCTTATATTTTAACAGACGATTGGTTCTGGGATTCAGTGAGAAGCACTATAATTATTTTTGTTTTAACAACAATACCCCAGCATCTCTTTGCTTTAACTTTAGCCTTTATTTTAAACTCAACTTTTGTAAAATTTAAAGACTTCTTTAGAACCTCTTATTTTCTGCCCTATATAACTTCTGCAGTGGCTATAGCTATAATCTTTGATGTTCTTTTAGGCCATCGTTCAGGCCTTATAAATGCATTCCTAATCTGGGCCAATCAGTTGCCGCCAGTGGAATTTCTCTTTCAGACCTTTAATTTTGATCTGCCGGCCAGGTGGTTAGGTGAACCTAGATTGATTAGATTTTCAATTGCAGGACTACTTACCTGGAGATTTACCGGCTGGAATATGTTAATCTATTTTGCTGGACTCCAGACAATTCCAAAAAGTCTCTATGAAGCAGCCAGAGTGGATGGAGCTAGCATCAGGCAGGTTTTTACAAAGATAACTCTGCCATTATTGAAGCCAGTTATTTTCTTTGGTGTTACCATGTCAATAATTGGAAACTTACAACTCTTTGAAGAACCCTTTGTTCTGGTTGGAGCTGATGGTGGTACAGGGCGAGCAGGAATGACCACTGCCATGTATTTATTCAGGACTGGTTTCCACTGGAGACAGTTTGGCGAAGGTAGTGCTATGGCTTATGTGCTCTGTATATTTATAATAATTTTAAGCTTGGTCAATAAAAAGTTATTCTCTGGTGGTGGCTTAAATGAATTACGGCAATAAACTAGAATCAAATACACAGCAGAAGGCCATTAATATCATAAAAAAAGTAATATTATATTCTTTTTTAGTAGCTGGAGTTATAGTGACCTTTGTTCCATTTCTTTACATGTTTTTATTAGCTACCAGATCCAGAGCAGAGATATTTTCATCTATTTTTTCACTGGCTCCAGGTCAGTCTTTTATGGACAATTATCAAATTTTAATAAGCAATGTACCTATCTGGAGAAACCTATTTAATAGTATATTTATATCAACTACAGCAACTATTTTAACAGTGTTTTTCTGTTCCCTAGGAGGCTATGGTTTCTCAAAATATAACTTTAAATTTAAAGATACATTATTCTTTTCAATGTTAGCAACAATGATGATCCCGGGTCTATTATCAATAATACCCTGGTTTATAATGATGAACTTCTTTGGCTGGATAGACACCTTTTATCCAATGATAATACCAGGAATAGCCAATCCCTTTGGAATCTTTTTAATGACTCAGTTTATGAATACAATTCCCTATGATGTTATAGATGCTGCCAGGATTGACGGCTGTGGAGAGTTTGAGATTTTTCTCAGGATAATTTTACCTATGAGTAAATCAGGAATCGGGGCCCTATCAGTTTTAACATTTTTAGGCTCCTGGAACGTTTTAATGCAGCCACTCTTAATTCTTCAGAGCAGGCATATGTGGACTCTGCCTGTTGCCCTGACAAGACTGGCAGACCAGGCCGGTATCGACCATGGTGCAGCTATGGTGGGAGTTATAATAGCAATAGCACCAATTTTAATTGCATATATGATCGGTTCTAAATCAATCCTTAAAGGAGTAATGGAAGGTGCAACCAAGGGATAAACAAATTATAAAAATATTAATTGTTGAAATATAGTCATAATACCTATTAATTAATGAAAGCAGGTTAATAAGATGAGATATGAAGGTAAATGGAATTTCACTGGAGAAAAGGGAGAATTCAAGCTGAACCATCCGGATAAATATAATTATCTATATTTTCCCTTAGCAAATGAAGCAGGTATGATGTCAGCTATTACACCTCGTCTTCATGGAGATATTAAGACCGGTCAGAATACCTTTGCTATGCGTCCTGTTTCTTTAGAGGACTTACACAACACTAAATCAGCGAGGAATTTTTGGGTATATACTGATAAGAATAATATCTGGTCGGCAACTGGTAATTCAGCCCTGCAGTTTTCTCAAAAATTTTCAGAGGAAGAATCTGAAAAAGCTAAAATTGAGGCAGGATTCCTCTGGCATAAAGTTACCAGAGATAATTTAGATCTGGGCTTAAAATCAGAAATTGTTAATTTTGTTCCTGCCAATGCTGCTACAGTTGAATTAATGGAAGTTAAAATAACTAATACAGGGAATAAACCAATTACTTTTACTCCAACAGCTGCTGTACCAATTTACGGCCGTTCGGCTGATAATTTAAGGGACCATCGGCATGTAACCTCTCTTCTCAATAGAATAGAAACAACGGATCACGGTGTAATTCTTAAGCCGACTCTCTCCTTTGACGAAAGGGGACATAAGGTTAATGATGTTTCCTATGGCGTAATGGGAGGGACAGCTACAGGGGAAAAACCTGAAGGCTTTTTCCCAGTAGTGGAAGACTTTATTGGGCGCGGGGGTAACCTTGAATGGCCAGAGACAATAATAAAAAACTCCAATGATTATCTGGAAGCTGGAGAATCAATTGCTGGCTATGAGGCTATTGGAGCCCTCAGGTTTGCTGATATAACGCTGCATCCAGGGGAGAAAAGCTCATATTACTTAGCCATAGTTATAGACGAAGAGGGTGAAAATATAACAGAAATTGCCAGCAAATATTGTAATCAGGAAGCCTTTAATGAATATTTAGAAGAAAACAAAGATTTCTGGCAGCAAAAATTAGATACCGTGCAGATTGAAACCGGCGATAGTGAATATGATAATTGGATGAAGTGGGTTACTTTACAACCTGTTTTGAGGAGAATTTTTGGCTGCTCCTTTTTGCCCAGCCATGATTACGGCCGGGGAGGAAGAGGCTGGAGGGATCTCTGGCAGGACTGTCTGGCGCTCTTATTTATGGAACCAGAACCAGTGAGAGAGTTATTATATAATAATTTTGCTGGAGTTAGAATAGATGGAACAAATGCAACTATTATAGGAACTGAATCCGGTGCCTTTAAGGCAGATAGAAATAACATTAGGCGGGTCTGGATGGATCATGGGGCCTGGCCATTTCTAACAACCAAACTTTATATTGATCAATCAGGGGATCTGGAGTTTCTTCTTAGAGATCAAAGTTATTTTTCTTCCGGCAACAATTTACTGGATAAGAAGGGTAACATCTATCGGGGTAATATTATTGAACATTTTCTTGTTCAGCATTTAACCCATTTCTTCGAAGTCGGAGAAAATAATAATTTTCTCTTAAAAAATGGTGATTGGAATGATGGTTTAGATATGGCTACAGATAAGGGAGAAAGTGTTGCCTTTACAGCTCTTTATGGAGGAAATCTTCTGGAACTGGCCAGTATTTTAAAAAGTCTACAGGAAAAAGAAGCGGTGGATAATATTGAACTTGCAGAAGAACTGTTAATTTTACTGGATACAATCAACAGTGAACCGAATTATAACTCTTATGATTATAAACATAAGATTTTAAATCAATACCGCCAAAGTTGTCAGGATGGAATTTCAGGCCAGAAAAATAATGTTGCCATCAATGATTTAGTCGACGATTTAGAGACCAAGGGTAACTGGATAATAGAGCATCTTAATCAAAATGAATGGCTTGAAAATAAAAGAGGCTACAATTGGTATAATGGTTATTACGATAATGATGGCCAGAAGCTTGAAGGTGACCATCCAGAAGGTACCAGAATGACCCTGACAGGTCAGGTATTTCCGATTATGGCTGGAATGCCTGCTGATGAACAAATAGAAAAAATTATAAAAGCAGTTGATTATTATTTAAAAGATGAATCAGTCGGTGGTTACCGTTTGAATACAGATTTTAATGAGCTTAAAACTAATCTGGGCCGATTATTTGGTTTTGCCTATGGTCATAAAGAAAATGGAGCCATGTTTAGCCATATGGCAGTTATGTACAGCAATGCCCTTTATAAACAGGGGTATGCTCAGGCAGCCTTTGAAGTAATAGATTCTATCTATCAGCATTGTAGAGATTTTGCAACCAGTAGAATATATCCCGGAATTCCCGAGTATATAAATCAACGGGGCAGGGGCATGTATCATTATCTGACTGGAAGTGCCAGTTGGCTGCTTCTGACAGTGATCACAGAGGTTTTTGGTGTCAGAGGTCAATTAGGTGATTTAGTATTGGATCCTAAATTAAACCCCTCTCAATTCGATAAGGCCGGCCGAGCTAAAATAGGAACAATATTTGCCGATAAATTTTTAGAAATAAATTATCTTAATAAAAATAATTTAGCTCCCGAAAAGTATGAGATTAAAAATATAAAATTAAATGAAGAACCAGTTGCTTATAAACTCCAGGATGGCTATGCAGTTATTGCAAGAGAGGTCATAGACAAACTTGATAACAAAAATAATCAAATGAAGGTAGTTTTAAATTAAAATCAATTAAAAGAGGAAAGTAATATTATAGATTTTAATCATAACATATTTGTAATTAAACTCTAAAATGAATAGAGCTACAGGTCAGCTGATAATTATGGGGGCTAACCTGTAGCTGTTTTAAATTTGCTTTCAGGAGGCTATAAGAATGATAGAAGAATATCAGTTAAATGATCAGGGACACTTTATTATCAAAAACTATCAGAACAAAAAAACCTTTGCCAGCTTTCTTCCGGGAATAGCGGGAAAATTAGGTATTCCAGTCTGGGCTTTTTATGTAAATAGAGGCCAGGGAATTGCCAGCTTTGGTTCTAAAAATAAAAATAATGCAATTATGGAATTTTATCCGGCCAATAAATCCTATCAGAATGTTACCACTAAAGGTTTTCGGACTTTTTTTAAATTTAAAGATAAAAATACCGAAAATTTTTATGAACCTTTCAGGAACTTACATGACCATATAAAAACAAAAATGATTATTGCCCCTCACTCCCTGACTCTTAGAGAAATAAATCAGGAGTTAAAACTTAAAACAGAGGTGAGATATTTTGTTCTACCCCAGGAAAACTTTGGCAGCTTAATCAGGAGAGTTGTAGTTAAAAATCTTTCCAATCAGGCCCGGAGTTTGGAAATCTTAGACGGGATGCCAGTCTTAGTACCCTATGGAATTGAACATGGAGCTTTAAAAGAGGTCAGCCAGACAATCTCTGCCTGGTCAAAGGTCTATAGTTTTAAAGAGAAAACTCCATTTTATCGCCTCAGGGCTTCTGCTGAAGATGAAGCAGAGATAAAAAAGATGACAGCCGGTAATTTTTATTTTGCCTTTACAGATGACCCTGAAAGCACTCAACTTTTAACTCCACTGGTTGATAGAGATATAATTTTTGCTGAAAAAACCGATCTGGAAGAACCACTGGGCTTTAAAAGAGAAGAACTTGCAGATTATCAGGGAGAACAGATTCTAGAAAACAGGTTTCCGGCTGCCATGGCAGCGGCCAACTTAAATATTAAACCTGGAGAAACAGCAGAAGTCAACTCAATTTACGGTCACCTGGCCGATCAATCTAGATTGCCTGAAATCAAAGCTCAGGTTATGGCTGCCAATTACTTAAATAAAAAGGAAGCAGAGACAGAAAGCATTCATAAATTTTATGGTGACAATATCTTTACAGTTAGCGGTAACTCCAAACTAGATGCCTATAGCAACCAGACATTTTTAGATAATCTCTTAAGAGGTGGCTTTCCAATAACACTGGGTAATGAGGCCAATAAGACTACTTATCATATCTTCTCCCGAAAACATGGTGATTTAGAAAGAGATTATAACGACTTCTTATTAGAGCCAACATACTATTCTCAGGGAAATGGTAATTTCCGTGATGTCAATCAGAATAGACGTACTGATATCTTCTTTAATCCAGAAGTTAAAAGAGATAATATTAAAACCTTTGCTAATTTGATTCAGGCAGATGGCTATAATCCTCTGGTTATTGAAGGCAGTAAATTTATAGTTGAAAGTCAAGAGGTAATAGAAAAAATAGCAGCAGAGTTAAAGACAGCAGACAGTTCTGGTTTTCTTGAAAGACTTGAAAAGCCCTTTACCCCGGGACAAATTGCAGCCTTTATTGAAAATTATGAGCTTGAATTAAATCAGGATCTAGAAACCTTTATCGACCTGGTTATTGCCAATGCATCATCCTGGACAGAAGCTAAGTTTGGAGAGGGTTACTGGATAGACCACTGGACCTATAATTTAGATCTCATCGAAAACTATCTGGCAGTCTATCCTGATAAGGAATATGAACTACTTATTGCTGACCGGAATTATACCTTCTATGACAGTCATGTAAAGGTATTGCCAAGGTCAAAAAAGTATCAGCTATCAGAGAATGGCCCCCGTCAGTATGATGCCCTTAAAGAAGATGAAGAAAAAAAGAAGGAAATAGAAACAAGAGAGAAATTCCCCTATTATTTAAGAACTAAATCCGGTGAAATTTATTATACAGATTTAACTACCAAACTAATAACCCTGATTATTAATAAAATTTCAAGTCTGGACCCGGCAGGTACAGGTATCGAGATGGAGGCCAATAAACCAGGCTGGTATGATGCCTTAAATGGATTGCCAGGAATTTTTGGCTCTTCAATTGCAGAGACCATGGAGCTATTGAGGCTTGTCGAATTTCTGGCTGAAAAGCTCAAAAACCTGTCCAATCGGCTGGACTTTATTAAACTCCCGGAAGAGTTAGCCGAATTTTTCCAGGAGATAGACCAGCTTTTACAGCAGTGGAAGGATGACCAGAATAACTTCAGCTACTGGCAGAAAGCAAGTGCAGCCAGAGAGAAATATCGCGATAGAGTTTTTGGAAATTTCACAGGTAAAGAAAACAAGATTAAGCTCAATCATCTCCAGAACTTCTTAGCCTTAGCTCAGGATAAGTTAACTATTGCAGTTGAAAAAGCCAGGGAAGATACTGGTTTATACACAATGTATTACTCCTATGAGGCCGTTACTTATGAAGAGACTGGAGAGCTATCAGAGAAAGGTCTGCCGTTACTGGAAGTAAAGGAATTCAGACAGCACAGACTACCAGCATTTTTAGAGGGACAGGTCAGAGCTATGAAAATTTTAAAATCTAAAGATCAGGCCAGGCAACTCCATGAAAGCGTTCAGGCTAGCGAACTTTTTGATCAATCTCTTAAAATGTACCGGGTTAACGAAAGCCTTTCAGATCAATCCTATGAAATAGGCAGAGCCAGGGCCTTCAGTCCAGGTTGGCTGGAAAATGGCTCGATCTGGCTCCATATGGAATATAAATATCTATTAGAGCTTATTAAAGCTGGTTTATATGAAGATTATTACCAATCAATAGAAGACGCTCTGGTGCCCTTCCAGGATCCAGAAAGATATGGTCGGAGTATCCTGGAGAATAGCTCCTTTATCTTAAGTAGCCTAAATAATGATAAGAAAAACCATGGCCGGGGTTATATAGCCAGATTGAGCGGTTCAACTGCTGAATATCTCCATATCTGGTCATTAATGGCCTTCGGCCCGAAACCCTTTAAATTCCAGAAGGGTGAACTTATTTATTCTCCAGAGCCAGCCTTAAGAGCAGATCTCTTTACAGAAAAGAGCAAAAATGTAAGGCTCCAGGTCTTAGAGACTGAATCAAAAGAAATAGAGATCCCTGCAAATGCCTTTGCCCACCGTTTTTTGGGTCATAGTTTAGTTGTTTATCATAATCCAGAACAAAAAGACACCTTTGGCCCTGACAAAGCTGAAATAATAGGTTATAAAATTACAACTGAAGAGGGCCGAGAGCTTGAAGTTGATGGGGATGAAATCAGAGGAGAAATGGCCCACAGGATAAGAAATAGAGAGATTCAACAGATAGATATTTATTTGAATTAAGCCAGGAATTAAAATGAGGTGATAACAATGTCTAAATCTATTAAGGTTATTGAAACAGCAAAGAATACAGATGCCAGACTGACTGAACAGGAAAAGTTGCAATTTAAAGATTTTAAAGAGGTTAATAATAAGCCTGTTCTGGAGCTTGATAACACAAAGAAATACCAGCAGATTTTAGGTTTTGGCGGTGCCTTTACAGAAGCTGCCGCCCATACCCTGTCACAGATATCTCCAGAGTTGAGGCAAGAAGTTATCGAAAGTTATTTTAACCAGGATACAGGTCTCGGCTATTCAATGGGCCGGGTCCATATCCATAGCTGTGACTTTGCCCTGGAAAATTACACCTATGTTGATGATGGCGATGAAAACCTTGAGACCTTTGATATTTCCAGAGATAAAGATAAGATAATCCCCTTAATCAAGGATGCTACAGCCGAAAGAGGCGATAATCTTAAAATTCTGGCCTCTCCCTGGAGCCCGCCGTCCTGGATGAAGACAAATAATCAGATGAACAATGGGGGCAAACTTCTTCCAGAATACCGTGAGACCTGGGCTGAATACTTTACTAAATTTATTAAAGCTTATCAGGAGAATGGTATTGACATCTGGGGAATCACAGTTCAAAATGAACCAGAAGCTGTTCAGACCTGGGATTCCTGCATTTATACTCCAGAAGAAGAGCGGGACTTTGTCAAATATTATCTGGGGCCGATTATGGAAAGGGAAGGATTAGAAGATGTAAAGATCTTAATCTGTGATCATAACCGGGACATAATAGTTAAGAGGGCATCAGCTGTTTTATCAGATAAAGAAGCTGCCAGTTATGTCTGGGGTACCGGTTTTCACTGGTATGTCAGTGAAGAATTTGAAAACGTCGGTAGAGTTCACGAACTCTATCCAGATAAAAATCTTCTTTTTACAGAGGGCTGTCAGGAAGGCGGAGTCAAATTGGGAGAATGGTTTACCGGTGAGAGGTACGGTCGAAATATGATTGGTGATCTAAATAACTGGACTAGAGGATATCTGGACTGGAATTTGGTTTTAAATGAGATTGGTGGTCCCAACCATGTTGGCAACTACTGCGATGCCCCGATAATTGCCGATACTAAAGAAGGTAAACTCCATTATAATAGCTCATACTACTATATTGGCCACTTCAGCAAATACATTAAACCAGGGGCCAGGAGAATTTCCTGGGAAACAGGGCTGGATGAGTTAGACATTATAGCCTTTGAAAACCCTGATGGTAGCATCGTTTTAGTAGTTATGAATGAAACTGATAGAGAACAGGAATTTATTTTGCAGCAGGCTGATTCAGGTGCAGAAATTAAAAGCCAGGCCCATTCCATTAAGACCCTTATAATCTAACTTAAAATTAAAAATGAAAATAAGTTTTAACCCTAAGTTTTAGCCCTTTAAACAAAATCTAAAAAAGGAGTTGAACACTTTGAGTAAAATCAAAGCAAAGTCTCTAAAAAATTATATAGTTACAGGCACATGTATACTGTCAATGGCCTTCCTTTTTGCCTTCAGCTTAACAGCAATTGTTCAGGCAGATAATTTATTGGGTAATGAAGATTTCAACCAGGAAATTTACAGGGCAGATGATGATTTAGAAGAAGAAGGAACCGGCAACTTTGATACTCTAAACAACTGGCTCTTCCTGGAAAATGGCGGCCAGGCAACAGCAGTAGTAGTTGATGAAAGTTTTAAAGTAGATATCAGTGATGGCGGCGGAACTTCCTATGCAGTCCAGCTGCTTCAGGCCCCCTTAACTATTGAAGAGGGCTATCGCTATCGGGTGAGCTTTGAGGCCAGGGCTTCAAAGGAAAGAGATATGGAAATCAAAATTGGTGGAACAGGTGGTAGAAGCTGGGCCCCCTATAATCCTGGCGAAGGTGATACCTATGGTATGTTATTTGATCTGACAGAAGAAATGACAGCCTATGAATTCGATTTTGTCATGAATGAAGAGACTGATGACCTGGCCAGATTTGAATTCCAGTTAGGTTTGGACGATGGAACTATCTGGATCGATAACGTAGAGATAGAGCAGGTGGAACAGGTTGAAGAAGTCGATAGAACAGAACCAGAACCTGATACAGAATGGGTCTATGATGACGAATTCTTCTTTATCTTTAATGTCGCAGTCGGTGGACACTGGCCAGGTTATCCAGATGAAACCACTGAATTTCCAACCAGAATGGAAGTAGACTATATCAGAGTATTCGATCAGGACGGCAATCTAGAATGGGAAGACCAGTTTGATGGTGGTGAAATTAATGAAGATTACTGGACCTTTGAAGTCGGTAACGGTCATGAACAGGGGATTCCTGGCTGGGGTAATGAAGAACTGCAGTATTATACAGAGGGCGAAAATTCCTGGATAGAAGATGACAGACTTATAATCGAAGCCAGGGAAGAAGAAAGATCTGATGAATTTGGCAGCTATGATTATACATCAACCAGAATGATCACTCAGAGCAAAGCCAGCATGGAATATGGACGTGTTGAAATCAGTACTAAACTACCTGATGGCGGACAGGGAGTCTGGCCAGCACTCTGGATGTTAGGCGAAGATATCGATGAAGTTGGTTGGCCCCAGTGTGGTGAAATAGACATCATGGAATTTTTAGGGCAAAACCCAGATGAAGTTCACGGAACAGTCCATGGCCCGGGCCATTATGCCGGAGATGGAATAGGAAGTAATTACATCCTGCCAGAAGGCGACTTCACCGAAGAGTTCAATACATTTATCCTGGAGTGGGAAGAAGATGAGATGCGCTGGTATGTCAATGATGATAAAGATCCCTTCCATAGAATAATCAGAACAGAAGCTGGCGGAGTAGAGGCAGCCAACTAAATTAAAAAATAATTATAATACCAGCCAGAATTATAGCAGAATAACAACTATTTCTATTGTAAAGTTATATGCAATTGTTTATAATATAATTAATCTGGAAAAGATTAAACTAAAGGAGATTTAGCTATGTCAAATAATAATAACAAGAAATATCACCCTCTGGCTGGTAATAAGAAAGGTAAAAGTTTTATCAATGCACCTGGAACAAAATTGTTTATAATTACAACAGTTTTTATTCTTATAGTCTTGTTTTTTTCTCCAATTACTGCTGCCTTTTCTAATTTTGAGAAAGAAGCTGCCAGGGTAAACCTGGAGAATCTTCGCGAGGAGTATGATTTGCAGCAACTTGATTCAGACCATGAGCTCGCTATGATTTTAACAGATTTACAAGAAATAGTCGGGCAAGAGAAACCCGAACTGGATTTTACACTTCACTTTGCTGAAACCGATGTAATTAATGGGCTATATGTTGGTGATGGAAATATTGTTCTTTTTTCTGGTCTGGTAGAGATGTTAAATCGAGACGAAAAAGCAGCCTTAATAGCTCATGAAATGGGTCATGGAGTGGAAGGGCATTTAGATGAGAAGTTTCAAAGGAATATTGGTTTCACCTTAGGAAGGCTTATTCTTGATAATATAATTGGCGAAGATATAGCCTCAGGAAGGCTTTATCGTATTTTTGTCAATACAACTTTGCGGTTAATGGATCGAGGTTTTTCTCGAGAGCAGGAAAGAGAGGCTGATCTCTTTGCCGTTGAGCTTTTACATGAAAGTGAATATTACGATGTTCAAGGGATGATTGGGCTGCTGGAAAAACTGGTTGATTTGCGGGGCAATAGACCCCCTCAATTATTAGAAATCTTTAATAGCCATCCTGATCCCGAGGAGCGATTGGAATATTCTCAAGAAAAAATTACCGAATTAGCAGAGTAATGCTCAATTATATAATGTAAAGGAGGAAAGCATGAAGAAGAATGATGCCAAAACCGCAGTGTTGTTGCTTGGAGCTATGGGCTTTTGGGTTATGGGAGATAATTATGCGGCTGCCCCTATGTTAGTCGATATTGCTCAGGATTTTAGCCTGGAAATTGGTACAACAGCTATGGTAGTGGTATCTTACATGATTCCCTTTGGACTTTTTACCTTTATTTTTGGACCTCTGGGAGATAGGTATGGAAAATTAAGAATTATCACAGTAGCCTCTTTTGGCACAGCTATATTTAGTAGTTTAGGGGCCTTTGCCTTCAGCTTTCCTTCACTTTTGATTGTTAGAGCTATTAATGGAGGTTTTGCTGCTGCTATTTTGCCGGTTTCAGTCTCCTATATTGGTGATGTTTTTCATGAACCCAGGGCCGAGATGAATGCTATTGGCCAGATGATGGGTATGTTTTTTCTAGGAGCGGCTGCTGCCACAGCAATTGGAGGAGGGCTTTCCTTTCTCGGTTCCTGGCGACTTGTCTATTTAACCTATGGCATTGCAGAGTTAATCATTGTTATTCTAATTATCAAAGTCTTGCATCTAGATGAAGGTACAGTTGAAGAACTTAGTTTTTCTCAGGCTTACAGCAATGCTTTCAGTCGTCCTTTGTTACTTAAAACGGTAGTGTTGCTTTTTCTAGTTGGTTTTGCTGTATTTGGCAGCTTTACTTATTTGGGAGATTTTTTCGTGGAAATGACTGGTTATAACATCCTGGTGGTGGGGTTAATATTGACCCTTTTTGGTCTGGCAGCCTTTGCAGGTGGACGTAAAGTAGGAAACATGAGACAGTTACTGGGCCCCAGGCTTTTCTTGTTGGCCGGTTTTGTAGGGCTTATCTCCTGGTTGCCGCTGGGTTTTTGGCCTGGTTTAGCTTTCGCCGTACCAGCTCTTATTGGTTTTGGCCTGGCCTTTGTAATTTTGCAATCCACCATACTTGTTACTGCCCAAAAGCAGATGCCCCAGCAGCGTGGTACAGTAATGTCTCTGGCTTCTTTTAATATGTTTGTGGGAGGAGGAACCGGTGTAGCCATAAATAGACTGCTGCTAAATCACTGGGGTTATCAAGGTATTTATTTAGTAGCCGGCTTAGCAATTTTAGTAGTGGGATTTTTCATTTATAGAGTAATTAATATTTTGGGAGAGATTTAAAAGATTAATTAACGGCTAAAAACCTCTTGAATTTAAAAGGAGGGTTATTATTTTTATGAAGAAAATAGACATAGCTAAATACTTAGAAAAATATGATGATACTTCCGGACTCTATCCCGAGCAGCTACAAGAGATTGGCCTTCAGTATCACAATAAAGGTTATTTAACCCGGGATGAACTTTACGAACTTGCCCATCTAAATTCAACCCGTAGCTCTTATCATGTCAATAAAAATCCTGCCTTGAGGGTGGAGAAGGTCACTGGGGCAGCTTATAAACTTAAGGATGATTTCTGCCGTTTAGCTTTATACATAAGTTTAAAGGGGATAGGCACTCCCACTGCTTCGGCTATTCTTACCAGCCTTGATGATCAAAGCCATTGTGTCATTGATACCCGGGTCTGGGCTACTCTCTGGCGTTTAGGTTATTTTGAAGAAGAAAAGGAGCGTTTTCAACCTGAGGATTACCTTGAAATCATCAAAATAGTGCGTCAGATGTCAGCTGAAGTTGATTTTACCCCGGCAGAAATTGGCTACGCTCTTTTTGCCTATGATGCTGTTCATAGAGAGGGGAACCTTCATTGACCCGCATTATTTTGCCATCATTTTTGTTGATTTTAAGAGCTAAAATTGAAAAAAAGTGACTTGGCTTAGTTGGTTTAAACTCCTAAAAATTCTTTTTTAATCTCTTTGTCGCTGGCAAAATTTTCGCTGCTATCCTGGTAAACTAGCTTACCTTTTTCTATTATATAAACTAAATCAGCTACTTCGGTGATAAATTTTGCTTTCTGCTCAACCCAAAAAATTGTCAAGCCCTCACTCCTTAATGTTTGTATCATTTTCATAACTTTATCAGCCACAACTGGAGCTAAACCTTCTAGAGGCTCATCTAATAGTAATAAATCTGGATTAGTCACTAAAGTTCTTCCAATAGCCAGCATCTGTTGTTCCCCTCCACTTAAATCAGTACCTTTGTTGTTTTTTCTGCGGGCTATTTCGGGAAATAATTCATAAACTTTTTTAGGGGACCAACTATCTCCGTTATCCTGACGGTATACCATCTCAAGGTGTTCTGCTACTGTCAGAGAAGGGAATAGCCTGCGACCTTGAGGTACAAAACCAACTCCAAGTTGGGAAATATGATAGGATTTTTTATTGCTAATATCAACACCTTTGAATCTAACTAACCCTGTTTTATGGGGGGGAGAAAGATTTAGCAGAGAACGAATCAAAGTGGTTTTCCCCATTCCATTTCTACCCAGGAGCATAACTGTAGAGCCTAAAAATAGTTCAAAACTTATTCCACTGATAATTTGACTCTGGCCATAATAAGAGCAGATATTATCCACTTCTAATATTTTGTCAGTTGTCATCTTGTTCTCCCCCTACATAGATCCTTTGAACTTCAGAATTATCCCTAATTTCAGCCGGTGTGCCTAGGGCTAAAATTTTTCCCTGGTCCATTACTAATACTCTATCCGCTAAATCAAAAATAATATCCATATCGTGGTCGATCATAATAAGAGACAAACCTTCAGTTAATTCTTTAACTAACTGAGATATTTTAACCCTTTCATTCTCTGGTAGACCTGCTGCTGGTTCATCTAACATGATTAATTTTGCTCCAGAAATCAAAACCTGCCCTATCTCCAACAATCTTTTTTTGCCATGGGGAAGCTCACCTACTTGCACTTCAAATATGTCTTCTAGCCCTAGCTGCTTAGCCATATTGTAGCAGTCTTCAATCTTAGCTTTATCCTGCTCCCAGGAACTAAAAATTTTAAAAGTTTGTTGATTTTTATTAAGAGCCAAGAAAAGATTTTCTAAAACGGACAGATTTAAAAATAACTTACTGGTTTGAAAAGTTCGGGAGATACCTGCTAGAGCTCTCTTGCGAGCTGGCTTTCTAGCAATATTTTCTCCAGCAAAGATTATACTGCCCTCATCATTAGGGAAAGTACCAGCAATTAGATTAAATAATGTGGTTTTACCTGCTCCATTAGGACCTATTACTCCTAAATGCTCTCCATATTTAACAGCGAAGCTAACATCGTTTACAGCTTTTATGCCTCCAAAATGTTTTTTTACTCCCTCAATCTCCAAAATATTTTCAGCTGTTTTTTCCATAGCACTAATCACCTTCTTAAAAGTCAGTTATCTATAGAAATTGCTGGTTAGCCGGGATAAATAAATCCATTATTTCCCGGCTAACCTCTCTTTAATTATAATAAATTAATCGAAGAATCCCTCTGGTAATAGCTCAAAAAACTCTTTTTGAGTTCCAGGGGGGAAGTCAGCAGTATGAGGAGGCAGATCCATATACCATTCAGGATACTCAGAGAAAGGCCCAAATTGGGTAACCTCTTCAAAAGTATGGAGAACGATATTGGTTAATCTACCATCTACCTCTTGAACTTCTTTTAGATAAACATTTTGAACTGGGTTACCATATTCATCAAGATAGAAGGGACCTCGAGGTGCATCAGGCATTTCAATTGCTCGAACTACTTCCATAAATCTAGCTCGATCCCAGACATCCCCTTCAAGTTCTTCGATGGTCTGAAGAGCCATCCTGGCTGCCACATAACCGTGTTCTGAGGCAGCTGAAGGCACCTGGCCAAATCTTTCCTGATATTTCTCGGCCCAGGTTATAAATTCTTCCCTTTCAATTCCTTCAGCAAAATGCATTGAAGATAATAAACCAATGGCTATATCACCAATTTCTGGCAATACTGTAGGCTCTACAGCATTAGCCGAAGCTAATAAAGGCATTTCTTGATCCATTCCAAAATCAAACCACTGAGTTACAAATCTAACTCCATCATCTCCGCCAGTAATAACTAAGGTAGCATCAACATCGCGAGGGGCAGTGGCAAAAATTGAACTGTAGTCATCAGTACCCACTGGATGCCAGATTCTTTCAACCCTTTGTCCTCCACCAAGATAAAAACCTTTCATAAAACCACCGGCTTGGTCATGGGGGAAAGCATAATCCTGAGCAATAATGACAACACTTTCGTAACCCAACTCTTCAGCAACATACTCTCCGAAATCAAACATAACCTGAGATCCAGTCCAGCCTGAACGAACGACATTGTCTCGTCTTTCTCTCATAGTGAGATCTTCAGGAGCAGAGTAGGTGACAATAATTGGTATATCCCTGTCGGTAGCCCAGTCAACGGTGGCCATCCCTTCGCCACCTAAAACAGGACCTAAAATTACATCAACTTGATCTCTTGTTTCTAAAGCATCAAGTCCACTTAATAATTGACCAGTATCACCAGCTGTATCTTCAGTGAAAAGTTCTATTTCATAACCAGCTACTTGATAATCAACTTCTTCTAGAGCCATGATTATTCCATCAATGGTATCACCGCCAAGACCAGCAAAAGCTCCTGTTATAGGTGCAATTGCTCCAAATTTAATATTCTCTTGTGCTGATAGAACACCTGACATAGCAAAAACGACTATTAAAACCAGGGTTAATATTGCTAACCTTTTAAGCATTTTTCCTCCTCCTTTAGAAGTTAATTTAATAGGCGGCTAAATATCCTGTCCGCTAAAGCAAAGCTGAACCCCCTTTCTATGGATTGCTCATAATTAAACTCATATTATTGACTAATGAGTCCTGGTTAGACCCAGAGATTTCTTCAATTTATTAATTTTACTCTCTAAAAAACCCCAAATACCCTCAGGCATAAATAAAATAACCAGTACAAAGACAGTACCAATTATAATCATATAACGGTCTGTAAATCTTCTTATCTGTACTTCCATTAGAAGAACGGAGGCCACTCCAATTAAAGGGCCAACTAGAGAGTTGATCCCCCCCAAAATTGCTGCCACCAGCATCCAGACGGCCCGATTAATATTAATGGTGGCTGGATTAATGATACCATTGTAATAAACAAATATTATACCTGCTATACCTGCTAAAAATCCCGAAATTACAAAGGCTATATACCTGATAAATTCAACATTATATCCCAGTGATTTGAGTTTTTCAGGATTATCATTGATGGCCTTTAAAGCTAACCCAAAGCGAGAAGAATTTATTCTTCTCAATAGCAAATAAATTATTATAAATAATAGTAACATTAAATAATAAAAATAGAGTCTATTACGAAAATCGATACCTAAAATTGCTGGAGGACGAACTCCAATAATTCCATCATCACCCCTGGTTAAAGAACTCCACTGCAATGCTATTCCCCAGCCCATTTGTCCTAGGGCCAGAGTTATCATAATAAAATAAACACCTTTGGTTCTGATAACAATAAGCCCTAATAAGACTGCTCCCAGCAAAGCCAGTAAGATTCCCAGAGCCAAAGCAGAGGCATGGGAATAATTATGAATAATCAAAAGGCGAGCTAAAGTATAGCCTGATAATCCAAAAAAAATAGTCTGCCCCAGTGATATCATTCCTCCTCGAGCCAGAAAACTCAAACTATAAACTAAAACTGTCATATATAAAATTCTAATGGCAACTGTTAGCATAAAAGCTGATAGATAAAAGGGGGCTAAAATAGCTAGAATAATGATCAAGAGAAAAATTATTTTATCATAATTTGTCAAGATAATATTTTTCTTGCCAGCGCTATCAATATTTATGCTCATATTATCTTCCTCCCCAGTATCCCGCTAGGTTTTACAGCTAATATAATAACCATCGGGGCAAAAGTTAAGGAGAAAGCCAACTGGGGGAAATAGGCTCCACTAAAGCTCAAAATTAGGCCGGTAATTAAAGCACCTATGGCTGCTCCTCCAACGCTTCCCATCCCTCCGATAATAACCACAACCAGGGCTAGCACGAGGTATCTAACATCAGTTCCTACCTGGAGAGAAAGGTAAGTTCCTCCAAGAACGCCTGCTACTCCAGCTAAAAAAGCAGATAGCATAAAAACCAGGGTGAATAATCTGCTAATATTTATTCCTAAAGCCGCCACCATCTCTCTATCATCAACACCGGCTCTAATCATGGCACCTAACTGAGTTTTAAAAAGAATGACCCAAAGCCCAACTCCAACAACAATACTGAATACTAAAATAAACAACCTGAAACCAGGATAGACAATACCCAGGATATTAACTCTTGGATTTAAATTAGCAGGAATTCTTATGCTGAGGGGCCTTCCTCCCCAGATAAATAAGACTAGATCTGCAATGATTGTAGAAAATCCTATCGTCAGCAGAGTCTCTGACAGCAAATTACCTCTGATCTTCTCAAGCAAGACTTTTTCCATAAATAATCCCACTAGAGCAATTCCCAGTCCTCCACCAATTACTGCCAGCCACCAGATCGAAGTTAATCTGAAGATGCTGTATCCTAAAAAACCTCCTAAAAGATAAAAAGCTCCATGGGCCAGATTAACTACTTGCATCAAGCCGAAAGCCAGGGTTAGTCCACTGGCAATCAAAAATAACAAACCAGCCTGAGTTAAGCCATTTAATACTGTCATAATAATAATGGGATCCAGCATCTTCATCACCTCAAAATTAAATTGCTTTTCCTAAATAATCAAATTAAAGTTTAATCCTTTTAAACTTCTCTGTCTGTTCTTTAATAGCTTTTTCAGTTGGCAAACGCTCAATACTAGAAGCTCCGAAGAAACCGACAATTCCGTTAGTATTTTTAATTATATATTCTGCATCTTCAGGCTCAGCAATGGGCCCTCCGTGACAGAGTACCAAAATATCAGGATTTATTTCCTTAGCCACATCATGCATAACTTGCACCCTGCCAGCGGCTTCTTCAATGGTCATGGCTGTTTCCGCTCCGATAGAGCCTTTAGTAGTCAGGCCCATATGGGGCACTAAAATATCTGCTCCTGCTTTGGACATTTCAACTGCTTCCTTTTCATTAAATACATAGGGACAGGTTAAAAGCCCCTTTGCATTGGCCAGCCTTATCATTTCAATTTCTGCTCCAATCCCCATATCTGTTTCTTCTAAATTAGCTCGAAAATCTCCATCAAACAATCCTACAGTGGGAAAGTTTTGCACTCCAGCAAAACCGATTTCTTTAACTTGCTCTAAAAAATAATCCATTCTGCGAAAGGGATCTGTACCGCATACTCCAGCTAATACCGGAGTTTTTTCAATCACCGGCAAAACTTCCTGAGCCATTTCCAATAAGATAGCATTGGCATCACCGAAGGGCAAAAGTCCTGCTAAAGAACCCCGTCCGGCCATTCTAAAACGGCCAGAATTATAGATGATAATTAAATCGATGCCGCCTTTTTCAGCAAATTTAGCTGATATACCTGTGCCAGCACCTCCCCCGATGATTATCTCTTTATTTTTTATTTTTTCTCTAAAGTTTTTCAAAATTTCTTGCTTGGCAAATGTAGTCATTTTACTCACCCTCATTCTTGGCGATCAATTCCAAAAGACGCTCAGCCATTTTTCTGGCAAATTCTTTGTCATTAATATTGGCTGAAATTTGCTGGACTGGAATATCACTTTTCAGATTTTCTTTTAACTCTGCAAATAAGATTTTATCTTCCTCAGGTCCATAAAAAGGCTGCCCTTCTGCATCAATTAGAGAAACTCCTTTTAAGGGAAGGAAAACTTCGGTTTTTTCTGGAACGCTGTGATTAAGCTTTTGGGCCAAAATATTACCCAAGAGCCTATTTTCTTCCTTATTTGTACGCATTAAAGTAACATTTTCATTGTGCTTGTAGAGCTTTCTATCAAGAAACTCATTAGGAACTGTGTCATAGGGTCCAAAGTTAACCATATCAAGGGCACCTGTTGATACAACTTGAGGAATGCCAGCCTTAGCTGCTGCTGTTAATCTATCCTGGCCGGCACTTAATACTCCACCGACAAGTTCATCGGCCAATTCTGTTGTGGTTATATCTAAAACCCCTACGATATGACCTTCAGAGATCAACTCTTCCATGGTTCGTCCCCCAATTCCAGTAGCATGAAATACCAACACTTCAAAACCTTTTTCTTCTAAATGTTTTTTAGCCTCTTCTACACAGGGAGTGGTAACTCCAAACATGCTGGCAGCAATTAAAGGTTTCTGGCCTGCTATATTTTTTACCTTTTCATCATCCGCGACCATTCCTGTAATAGCCAAAGCAGCATTGGTTAAGATAGATTTGAGAATTTTGTTTAAGCCTGCTACATCAACCACTGAATTTAACATCATTATATCTTTAGTCCCTACAAAAGGTTTTGTATCCCCTGAGGCCAGAGTGGAAACCATTACTTTGGGGATGGCATAGGGCAAGGCTCTCATCGCCGTTGTTCCAATGGTCGTTCCAGCTGATCCTCCCATTGATATTATCCCATTCAACTTTCCTTGGCTATATAATTCCTTGACAACTTTTTCTGCTCCTTGACTCATTACAGTGATGGCGTGGCCCCGATCGTCTTTGGCAAGCAAGCTAGCTAAATCTTCTCCTCCTTTTTTTGCTACCTCATCTCTTCCAATATCAGCCTTAAAATAAGGATCTCCCTTAACTCCAGCGTCGATAACCATTGCCTTTAACCCTTTTTCCTCAATTATCTCTTTGACAAATTGACATTCTGGACCTTTGGTATCGAGGGTAGCAATTAATACTACCCATTTTTCTCCAGCCATTAACATCCCTCCTTAGCATTTTAAAAAGAGCATTTAATATTCCTAATAAATAAAAAATTAATAATATGGAGATTGAAAATATACTGATAAATTCCTGGTAATTATAAATAGATGCATTTTTCATGCCAACTAAGCAGGGATAGGCCAATAATTCAAAATATATCTGATATGATGTGGCAGGCTTTTTCGGCATTCTATAGAAACGAAAAAAAGACTCTCAAATTACTTAGAGAAAAATGAGTAATTATTACTCAATTAACCGGCAGTTAGTTGGGTAACAAATACTCATAATGCTAATTTATTTTTTCTTTAAATTATATTTTTGCATTTTATTTCGCAAAGTTTTTCTAGTAATATTCAGATTTTCTGCAGAACGACTAATATTAAAGTTAAACTTATTTAAAGTCTGAAAGATTATTCTTCTTTCAAAGAGGTTGAGCTTACTCTTTAAATCAGTCCTATTAGTCGCCTCCTCAAATTTATCATTATTAGTTTCAGGCCTGTTAACCAGACTGCTAATATGAACCGGCAAATGCTCACTGGGAAGATATTTGCTCTTAGGATCATTTAAGACATGGGCTCTTTCTACAGCATTTTTCAACTCTCTGATATTACCGGGCCAGTCATATTGGAAAGCTGCCTGATAAAAATTGTCGGTAGCATCTTCTATTTCTAATCCATATTTATTATTGTTTTCCTTGATAAATTGCTGGATCAATAAAGGAATATCTTCTTTTCTATCTTTTAAAGGAGGAAGGTTAATATTAACCACATTTAAACGATAATAAAGGTCCTCTCTAAATCTGCCCCTAGATAAAAGAATTTTTAGATCTTTATTAGTAGCCGCCAATATTCTCACATTAATTTTTTTGAATCTTTCAGCTCCAACAGGTTGGATCTCCTGCTCTTCAATTGCCCGCAAAATTTTAGCCTGTAGGCCCAGGGGCATATCTGCAATTTCATCGAGGAAAAGTGTTCCACCATCAGCTATTTCAAACTTTCCTTTTTTACTCTCAAAAGCCCCGGTATAAGAACCCTTTTCATGACCAAACAATTCGCTTTCCAGTAAATTATAGGGGATAGATGCTGTGTTGATGGGGATAAAGGGGGCTTCACTTAACCCGCCGTAATAGTGAATTGCTTTAGCAACAAGCTCTTTTCCTGTACCACTTTCACCTGTTATCAACACATTTACTTTTTTGTCTGCAATCTGGTCAATGATACTATAAATTTCCTGCATAGGTTTGCTTTTCCCCACCAACTTACCAAAGGATTTTTCCTTCCTTAACTCCTGCCTTAATCTTTTGCTATTGATGGACTTCATAGAAGTAAACATTTTATACTGGCGAGTTATCTTGACAATTTCCTTCTCTAAAGGAATTCTTTCAAAAACTGAGCCGCCTATATAGCCTTGAACCTGAGTTTTATTAAATAAATAATTAGCTGCTTCAGGAGAATTAATTGGTCCTCCATATACCATAATAATTACATTGGAGTTTATTTTTTTTATGGTGGTAAAAATATTATTAGCTTTGTTGATTGCCATCTCCAAAGAGATATTTCTATTGGGGGCCTGTTCTCCACCCCCAGTCCAGCCAAAATTAATACATATGATATCTGGATTAATCTGGGCCATTTTTATAGCTTGCTGTTCATTAAAAACAAAGGCAATGGTAAACATTTCTAGCTGAATTGCTAACTTTATTAATTTGACCTCCTGTTCAAAAGAAAGATTGTTTTCTTCCAGATGGTTTTTTAGGATACCATCAACAATCCCCACTGAGGGATAATTTGTTACTCCTGTAAAACCTATAGCTGATATTTTAGTTAACAGACTTTTTTTATTAACAGTAGTATCAGTACAGCATAAGCCAAAGATGACAGGGATATCCTTCACAATGGGTAGAATGCGATTTTCACCTATATCCAGGACCATTTTATTAGCATTGCCATAGGGGAGAAGTGCTGCAGTGGATGAGATGCCAGCCATCCTAAAAATACCTGCATTTAAAACCATTAAAAAATCAGCGCCCCCTTTTTCTGCATATCTGGCACTTATTCCTGAGCCTACGGCAACACCTAAAAGGGGCTCTTTTTTGGCTATAATTTTTTCTAAATTTGTTCTTATCTCCTGGCGGGTTCTCAACATTATCATCTCCTGTTATTAGACCTATAAATCAGAAAAAACCTTTCTCAATAACAATTATATCTTAAATTTTGCTTTATTACAAAAGATTAAAAAAATTAAAATAAAGCGGTGTTTCATATTAAATCTTATTTTTTTTGCAGGATGTAAAGTAGATTTATTGAATAAAGTATATAGTAACAATTAACTTAATTAACTTTATCACAACTTACAGGGAGGAATTTTTATGAAAAGATTATTTCAAGGAACTGCAATAATGGCTTTGGCTTTTGTTTTTCTGTTAGCTGCTAGTCTATCAGTAGGTGCTTATTATGAATATGCTGATAATTATGAGGATGCTACTTATAGGGGTATTTTTGCTGACGGAGACTCAATTCAGGTAAATGTTCAGTTTACATTAGAAGACAATACTTTTACTGATTTATCTTTCCGTCAGCTCTATTACGGTGGCATTGATTATCTTGAAGAAGAAGATGGCACTTATTATGAACTAGCTCAGCAGCATAAGGAAGCCCTGCAATATCTTGATGGTAGAAGTGTAAGTGAGGTTGATGATCTATTTAATCCAGAAGATGCTGTAGAAGAATATGCTGAGGTAGATGGATTTACAGCTGCAACAATGCGAGCTAATAAAATTATTTCAGCTGTCAGAGATGCCTTGAATAGAGGACCTTATAGCTACTAAAATGAGATTTTGTCTTTTTCATCAAATCCCCGGAGAAATATATCTTCCGGGGATTTTAGTTTAATACTATAATTTTATGACCTTATAACCTAAATCATCTAGTTTTTTAGTAATAACTTTTATATCCAACTGCTTTTCTCGCGAATAAAAGATGAAATTTTCTTTATTAGATGAAATTTTCAAGCTGAAATTTTTAATAAAACCTGGTGGTTGAACTTCTATTCTGTTTATCTCTTCAGTTGAGAGCCAGATTTTCATATCAGCTCGCTCTGATTCAGCCTTCTGATATTCTTTTCGCTGTGCTGCTCCGGGGTTTTGATCACGAAGTAACCAGGAAGCAAAGGATTCTCCCATTGGCCTGGCCCAGAGCCCTTCATTGTCAATTACTATATCAAAATGGGCAAATCTTTTATGCTTTTTTTGCATAACATTATCAATCTTAATACCAGAACCCTGATTTAGGTTGGTTGTAACCATATTAATCTCCTTTAAACTTCAAGAATAGTAGTGATTTTTTCAGGCAGTTCCTGGCTGGTTGTTAGATAGGAGACCAGAATGAAAACAATGAGAGAGACCACCATAGCCAAGCCATGAACATACATGCCATGGGGCAAAGTGTAAACTTCTAGTATTGAGAGTGCTTCCAGCACTACACTTAGACCCAGGCCAATCACAATAGAAGCAATAGCTCCTTCTTTAGTGGCCCCCTGCCAGTTAAGACCTAAGCCTAAAGCTGGTGCTAGAGCGGCGGCAAAGGTTCCCCAGCCAACTGCTCCCAGTAGGGCGATTCCCCTGTCACCTAGAATTAGGACAGCAATCACTGTAATTATTGATATGATAATTGTAGCAATCCTGCCGTAAAAGAGCTGTTTTTGGTCGCTTAGTTTGTTATTTAAGGCAAAGGGGATATCTCTAACAGCTGCTGCTGAGGCTATATTTATAAAGGCATCACAGGTTGACATTATAGCCGCTGTAACTCCTGCAAGAACAATTCCGGCCAGAACTGGGTGAGCATATTCCATTACAAAAACCAGGATGGCATTATCAGGGTTAGCCAGTTCGGCTATTTCGCCAGTCATTACCAGATAACGCATCACCAGCCCCGCTCCAAAGAATAGAAGCCCACCAACAATTGCTGGAATGGCAGCAACTACAGGGCCCCATTTAAGCTTTTTGACATCTTCTATCATGTAAAGACGATTGACTACATGGGGTTGACCAACTATACCAATACTTAAAACGAAAAACCAGCTCATTGCCAAAACAGGAGAGGCTAGGCCCCAGGGACCAACAAACTCTGGCATTGCTTGCTCCATACCAGTGAAGTTAGTAGTGGCAATTGTTTCGGTGATATTGGTCATTCCTCCACCAACCTGTAAAGTCAAGACAAAGACCAATATTGAGCCAATGGCCATCATTGTACCCTGAAAGGCGCTGGTGTAGGAACCAGCCAAAATTCCTCCAGCCGAGGAATAAGTAGCAACAACTGCCATTCCTATAATTACTCCTGCTTCAAGGCTGACCCCAAAAATAAAGGATATTATTGTTCCTAAAGCTAAGACCTGAGTAGCCATAAATAGGACTATCCCTATTAAAGTAGCAATACCGGTAATACCACTGGCTACCCGGGATTGATAGCGATGATAAATAGCATCAGCCACTGTCATAGCCCCAGTAGCCTCAGTCAAAAGCCTCATCTTTTTACCTAAAATCATCCAGGCCATCGTAAAGGAGATTGAGGTGGGAAAAGTAAACCAGAGAGCTCCCATTCCCAGCTCATAGGTCAGACCAGGACCGCCGATAAACAAAAAACCGCTCAGAGCTGTGGCAAAAGTTGCCATGGCCATCACAAAAAGCCCCAGACTTTTACCGGCGATAAAAAAGTCGGCAGAGTTTTTGGTTTTTTTCATAGCCCAGTAACCGATGCCTAAAATTATGATTAAGTAGAGTATAGCAATTATTATAACCGTAGTCATGCTAACGCACCTCCGTTCTTTTTTGCTTTGATTCCTCTGCTAGGCCCTGTTCTAACTCCTGAAGCTGCTTTGGGCTAATGCAGTCGCTCTCAAAAAAGTGCCCAAAAGTATAAGTGCCGACAAAGAAAGGGAGGCCCCAGACTATATAGACCATGATAAAAGTAGCTGGCGGAAAACCACCTGGATAACTATCAGGGGCCTGGGTAGGATCCAAAAAGTTCATCAGTAAAAAGCCACCAAGCCAGATCAATAATACTGCTAGAAGAGAGTATTTGTATCCCTGACCAATTCCCTGCCTTCTTTCTGCCCCGGCATACATCCAGGCGAACATGACAAAGGGAAAGGATATGGCATAAAGATAGGCCTGGTCTAGAAAAAGCGCTACTAACATGCCAAGGCTAGCAATTAGAATAATCAATACCTGTCGGTCATTCATTGCTATTTAGCCTCCTTTTTTAGATTGCTCATGTTGAATGTTGAAATATGATGGTTTACCAGAGTTGCAACTCCTGAGCTTCTTTTCTTAGCTGCTCCCGGAAATCAGGATGGGCTATATTTATCATTGCCTTAACTCTATCCCTGATACATTTGCCTTTGAGATGGGCTATTCCATGTTCTGTTACGATATAATCGACATCATTGCGCCCCAGGGTTATCTTTGAACCTGGTGGAAGTTCACTCATGATAGTGGAAATTTCTCCGGACTTAGCAGTGGAGCGCAGGGCGATAATTCCCTTACCGCCTTCAGAACGCTGAGCCCCGCGGTGAGTATCGGCCTGTCCCCCGGTTCCACTATACTGCTTGTTACCAATGGCTTCAGAGCAGACCTGACCTGTTAAATCTACCTGCAGGGCAGTATTGATGCTCACCATCTTATAATTTTGCCCTATTATAGCGGGGTCGTTGGTGATATTGCCCTGCTGAAACTCAACTGCTAAATTGTGATCTAAAAAATCGTACAACTTTTGCGTCCCGAGGGCAAAGGTGGTAACCATTTTACCAGGCCAGAGCGTCTTGCGTTTGCCCGTTATAGCACCAGAATAAAATAAATCAACCATGCCGTCGGTAAACATTTCTGTGTGTATGCCTAGATCCTCTTTATCTTTTAAACATTCAGTGATAGCATTGGGAATGCCGCCTATTCCCAGCTGTAAAGTTGAACCATCTTCAATTAGAGGGGCAATATGGCGACCTATCTCCATTTCCACCTCTCCAGGCTCTATATTGGGAAGCTCTATTAAAGGGGCTTTATTTTCTACCACCTGGTCTATTTCCGAGATATGGACCTGGGTATCACCTAAAGTCCAGGGAAGATTTTCATTGATCTCTAAAACCACCAGGTCTACATCCTGAATCATCATTTTTTCATAGGTAAGACCTAAAGAAAGGGAAAAATAACCCCGGTCATCCATTGGGGTAGCGGTGCCCCAGAAAATATCAATATTGTCATTATCGAGTTTCTTTTCTCCAGCTTCATGGAGATTATTTGGAATATAGCTAATATTGCCCTCTGAATGGAACTTACGGTCTGTACTGCCATAAAACCAGCTTTCATTAAAGATATGACCCTTCATTTCAGGTTTTTGAAAGCCATAATCCCCCATGGTTAAACAGGTTATAAGTCTGACATTTTTAAAATTTTCATATTGGTTGGCCAGTTCCGCTAAAAGCCCCTGAGGCTCTGAACCAGCCATGGCTGCAGTTATCTTATCGCCATCTGATACCAGCTCCAGGGCTTGAGGAAGAGAAACTTTTTTGGCCTTATATTCCTGTCGAAAAGCATTCATAAAATTTAAACCTCCCGCATAATCAAATGATCATAAAATAAATTCCTTTTTAAATCGAAATTCAGCTATAATTTTTAGCCTAAAACTAAACCTCCATCAACACTCATTATCAAGCCATTAATGTATTTAGCTTCATCAGATGCTAAAAAAAGATAGGCCATGGCAATATCTTCTGGTTTGCCTAGTCTACCCAGGGGGGTTTTTTTGCTCATTTTATCCAAAACTTTATCAGGAACACTGTCCAGCATCTCAGTTTCAATAAAACCAGGAGCAACAGCATTAACCCGGACCCCCTTTGGTCCCAGTTCCTTAGCCCAGGTTTTTGTTAAACCTATTACGCCAAATTTACTGGCGGCATAATTAGTCTGGCCAATGTTGCCATAGAGTCCTACCACTGAGGAGGCATTTATTATAGCTCCCTGGCCCTGGTCCATCATCCGGCTGGCAGCCTGCTGGCCGCAGTTAAAAACGCCTTTTAAGTTAACATCGATGACTTTATCCCAGTCTTCTTCGGCCATTTTCACCAAAAAACCATCAGCAGTGGTTCCAGCGTTGTTTATCAACACATCAAGCCTGGAGAAATCTTCGTCAAGTTTATTGAACATCTCCTCAACGGCCTGGCTATCACTGACATCTACCTGATAAAATTTAGTCCCTAATTCCCGGGCAGTTTCTTTTCCGCTTTCCTCATCATAATCTGCAATTGCTACCTCTGCTCCCTGGTCAACAAAGACTCGAGCAGTTTCCCGACCAATTCCACGGGCTCCTCCTGTTATCAAAACTTTCTTATCTTGCAGTCGCATTAACTATCGCCTCCTTAAAAATTTAAATTATCAACCATTCTTTAACTCGCCCCAATCAATTACATTGGCGGCCCAGGCATAACCTATTCCAGCTGAAATCATTGAGATAGTAGAACCTGGTTTTATCCGTCCGTTTTCCAATCCTAATTTTAATGAAAGGATTTGATCAATCTGCCCAATATGGCCAAATTTATCTAAATAGGTGGTGTTCTCTGAACTAAGGCCCAATTCTTCCAGCAAATATTCATGCATGGAAGGTTTAAAATGTAAGACAGCCAGATAATCCATATCTTTAACTTCTTTACCAGCTTTAGCGAAGGCTTTATTAATACAGAAAAGCCAGTTATCCATGGAAACCTCATTTAGTCTTTCTTTCATATGCTCCACATCAAATATTTTTAACTTAAAAGCTTCAGCTAAATTTTCTTCCTGGACTGGATTGGCAACTCCTCCAACCTTAACACCGGCATCTCTGGCCAGAGAACCATCGGAGATTAAATGGGTGCCCTGCAGGACATTGCGACCACAGTTTTTTTCCACTAGCAAAGCTCCCCCACCAGCTCCAAGATTATACATGAAGGAAAGTTCGGGGTCAGAATAGTCCAGCAGATCACAATTGCGATAACCTCCGGCTATTAAAATTTTTTGATATTCCTGATTACCCAGCAGTAGGTCTTCAGCTAATTTCAAAGCTGCAACAGTTGTTCCACAGCGCTGCTGCACATCTATAGCCCAGGCCTGGCGAGCGCCTACCTGTTCCTGGATATATATGCTCGAAGTCGTCAGGGGATACTCCTTCCATTCTTCCCCGATTCCTAAAACAACATCAATTTCAGCAGGGTCAACTCCGGAGCTCTCGATAGCCCGGCGGGCTGCTGCTACACCCATCGATTGAGTCCCATCATTAGAGCCTGGAATTCTCTTTTCCTTTATACCGAGCTTTTTTTCTACCGCTTCAGTTTTCCAGTTTCCTTCAGTTTTAGCTGCAATCTCAGCAGCTGTCATCTTTCTGTCCGGCAGATAAACTCCTACTCCTGTGATGCCGACATGTTCTTTCTGTCTATCAGGCATATTTTGCCCTCCCCCGGCTAGTTATTATTATAAAGATTATAAATAAATGCTTGACTTTTTAAGTTTAATTTAAAGCTATCAATTATAAGTTAACATTAAATAGTTGCAGGATAGTTTCAAACTAGTTACAGTAAGTTTATTAATAGAGCTGGCCCGGGTTTGCCGGGCCAGCTGGTGGGTATTTAAAAGTTGAAACTTCATGAGACTATTATGAGATTATTTGCTTAAAAGTCACCAAACTCTTTAAAGTCTGTAACCTGTTCGAAGTCAAAATGGCCGTTTTCTTCATAAACCTGCAAGACTGACATATGGGTTACCCCTTCCCTAACTCCCGGTTCAAAGGATATTTCTGGAGCCATACCTTCGGTAAAGTGGAGGGTATCCATAGTTTCTAGATAATTATCCCAGTTCAGTTCACCTTCGGTAGCCCTGACTCCAGCCACAAAGGTTTCAGCTGCTACCCAGCCGGCCATTGTATAGGCATTAATCATGCTATCAGGATAGTATTCAGCCATAGCTTCCTCTAGAGGTTCCATTCCTTCTTCATCAACTTCTAGCCAGGCCATGACATGCAGGTTTTCAATTATATTGGGAGCTGTTTCTGCTGGCTCAATAGTATCAAGAAAACTGGCATCGGCATTGGAGTAGGTGGTTAACATCGGCATATCCAGGCCAAAATCTTCAACTCCTCGAATTATTAAAGAAGCTGTTTCTGCAAGCCCAAAAATTATCAGGAGATCAGGGTCTTCCACCATGACCTGTTGGATTTGAGCAGTAAAATCAGTCCGGTCCAGTCCATAGGAGATTGCGGCATCATCTGAGAGAAGGTCTTCTCGGCCCATTTCCTCTAATCCTTCACGAATGCCTGTTATACCATCGTTGCCAACCTCATCATTCTGATAAAGAACGGCGATACTATCAGCATCAAAATAATCAACGGCATATTGGGCTTTAAGTTTTCCTTCATTGACATAATTGGGTTGGACAGGGAAAAAGTTATCTCCCAGTTCAGCCATTTCAGCGGCCCCGGAACCAAAATAGACTGAGGGAATACCGGCTTCTTCAACCAGACCAGCAGCAGATACAACACCAGGGGTGCCAAGCTGACCGACAATAGCAAAGACTTCATCGTCATAGATTAAAGTTTCAACATGGTCCCGGGCCTGAGCGGGGTCAAATTCATCATCGCGCTGAATTAATTCGACTTCTCTTCCCTCTACTCCACCTTCGGCATTGAGGGTTTTAAAATAGGCTTCCATTCCCTCATAATAGGGGATTCCAATAAAAGCTGCCGGTCCTGAGGTTACTCCGACAGAACCCACAGTTATAGTGTCATCTGTAACTCCCTGCTCTGCCCCTAAGGCTGTTCCTCCCAGCATAAGTGAGAAAACCAATATCAGTGCCAGCATTTTCGTTGCTTTTTTCATAACCTAATACCTCCTGTTTGATTTTTTGTTAAAAATTGATAAATCAATGCGTTCCTAAATAGGCTTCTTTAATCTTTTCATCCTGAGCCAGTTGTTGAGTCGGTCCGCTGTGTACTAATTCACCAGTTTCAAGAATATAAGCCCGCTGAGAAATTTTTAAGGCCAGATTAGCATTCTGCTCTACCAGTAAAATTGTTGTTCCCTGACTATTAATTCTTTCGATTGTGGTGAATATTTTTTCCACTATTAGAGGAGCTAACCCTAAAGAAGGTTCATCTAGCAGCATTATTTTGGGCTCGGCCATTAACCCCCGGGCTATAGCCAGCATCTGCTGTTCACCTCCAGAAAGAGTTCCCCCGGACTGCTGCTTTCGTTCTTCTAAAACTGGAAAGACTTCAAATACTTCTGGGAGTTTAGCTTGCCAATCACCTTCCTTGCGCTGAGTGTAATAACCGATTTTAAGATTTTCAACTACAGAGAGGTCTGGAAATATCTTCCGGCCTTCAGGCACCATAGTCAAGCCTCTATCAGCGATTTCTTCAGGATTATTTCCAGTTATATCCTGTTGAAATAACTCGACTTTTCCCTGCCGGGGATTAATCTGGCCGGTAATCACCTTTAAAGTGGTGGTTTTACCAGCGCCATTAGCTCCTAATAGACTAACAATCTCTCCTTCTTCTATTTTTAAGGAAACATTATTAAGGGCCTGGATATTGCCATAATAGGCAGAAATATTATCTACTTTAAGCATATCAATTCTCCTTCCTGCCCAGATAAGCTTCCTGGACTGCTTCACTGGCCTGGATCTCTGCCGGGCTGCCCTGGCAGATTTTTTTGCCAAAGTTGATAGCCGTAATTTGCTGACAGATATCCATCACCAGAGACATATCATGTTCTACCAGGAAAATAGTGATGTCAAATTCATCTTTAATCAATTGCAATAATTTAGCCAGTCTGTTGGTTTCACTATCATTCATGCCGGCAGCTGGCTCATCCAGTAAAATAATCTCAGGTTCTGCCATTAAGATTCGCCCCAACTCCAGGAGTTTTTGTACTCCGTAGGGTTGAGAGCTGGCCGGTTGATTTTCTTTTCCTGCCAGCCCTAAAAAATCTAATATCTCAAGAGCCTGCTGACGAGTTTCCTTTTCTTTAGCTTTAAAACCCGGGAGGCGAAATATTTCTTGAAAGAAATTGGTCTTTAACTGAGAATGTCCGCCAGCCATTAAATTTTCGATGACAGTCATGTTGTTAAAGAGCTCAATATTTTGAAAGGTACGGGCCACCCCTAAATCAATAATTTCATGAACTCTATAATCAAGAAGATCAACCTCTCCCTGGTCACTCTGAAATAAAACTTTACCTGAATCAGGCTTATAAAAACGGGTGATCATATTAAAGACAGTGGTTTTTCCGGCCCCATTAGGTCCAATTAGACCATAGATAATACCCTGAGGAACGGAAAAACTTAATTCATCTACGGCCACCAGGCCCCCAAAAGTTTTGGTTAGATTATCAACTTTTAAGATAGGCAAACTATTTTCTTCTTCAGCCATAATTTTACCCTTCTTCCTGTTTTTCTAAATCTTGATAGCGAAATTCTTTGCTGCTGCGACCTATTAGATAGGGTTGGATCAGCTTAACATCGATAGTATTATAAATTCCCAGCGGCAAATATTTGATAACCAGGATCATAGCCAGTCCAGTCAGAATATAATTCATATTGGTGATTTCAGCCAGCAGAGGTGTGGCGGCAGTGATTCTAGGAACTAGAACTAAAAAAGCGGCGCCAACAATGCTACCTCCAATGGAGGCCAGGCCACCAATAACCACCATGGCCAGCATATCAAGAGAGAGCTCCACTCCCCAGGTGGAGGGGTGGACAAACCTTTCAGCATAGGCGTAGAGGGAGCCGGCAATCCCGACGTAAAAAGAACTGGCGGCAAAGGCTAAAAGCTTATACTTAAAGAGGCTGACACCAAGAGATTGACTGGCATATTCGCTATCTCTCATGGCAGAAAGTGCTCGACCGGTTCGAGAGCGAGAAAAATTATAGGTTAAAATAATTACCAGTAACAAAATTGCAGTTGCTAGCAATAAAAAATGACGAGAATTATTGAAGGCAAAGCCAAAAATCTCCGGTCGGTCCAGTCTGATTCCTGAAAAGCCCCGGGTGAAGGCCCTCCACTCCTGAAAAATCATCTGACCTGTCACCCCTAAACCCAGAGTGGCTATGGCCAGATACAATCTTTCCATTCTTAGGGCGATTAGTCCCAGCGCGATCCCAAGAACCATGGGGATCAGACCTGATAATAATAAGATCAGCAAAAAGTTCCAGCCCATAAAGTTGCTAAAATAGGCCGTTAAATAAGCACCTAAACCCATATAGGCTGCATGGCCCAGTGAGATCTGACCGGCAAAACCCAGGAGCATATTGAAGCCCAGGGCCATTATACTAAAGTAAACAACTCGAATAAATAAATTTATGGTCCGGCTGGCAAAAATATTTAACTGCAGATCAATCAAAATCATTAACATAAAAATCAATGTGCCTACTATATACTTGGTATAAGGATGGGAATCTGTCAAGCTATCCAGCAAGATTATCACACCTTCTTTTGCGGTCTGCTACCAAATAAACCATAAGGTTTAAATATCAAGATCAAAATTAAGATACCGTATACTATTACCGTCTGCCAGTTTGTGGAGATATAATAACCCACCAGGTTGTCCATTATGCCAATGATTAAGCCTCCAATAACTGGCCCGATAAAAGAAGTAAACCCCCCCAGGACTGCCGCTATAAAAGACTTCAAATGAACATCAGCCATCATTCCGGTGGAAACATTAGTAGCCGGAGCAATCATCAAGCCAGCTATTGCTCCCATGATAGTGGCCATTATCCAGGTAAAGGCGGTAACCTTTGTGGTGTTAACACCCATTAATCTAGCAGTTTCTCGATCCTGAGCCGTAGCCCGGATGGCCACTCCAAACATGGTGTTCCTAATCATATAAAAGAGAACCGCCATAATAACTAGAGCCAGAAAAATAACAAAGAAAGAGTGGGGACGAACAACCAGATTGCCAATTATCATTGTTCCGCCAATAGCTCGCTGCATATAATAGGAATCGGTGCCAAATATGGCTGCTGCACTGCCATTTACAATTAATATTAAACCAAAAGTGACAATCATTTTGCCCAAAAGTGAACTCTCAGCAGTGGGACGAATAAAGACTCTTTCAATCGAATAACCGAAGATTGCTGAGAAGATAAGAGCACCAATAAAGGCGATGAGATAAGGGTAGGGCAAACCAGCTGCTCGACTATAAGTCCAGATGGTAAAGGTTACAAAAGTGCTGAACATAGCCATTTCACCCTGAGCAAAGTTAGTAACATCAGAAACCCGATAAATCAAAACAACTCCCAGGGCTGCCAGGGCATAAAGGCTACCTGTTTCCAGGCCCCCAATTATGTTCTGGATGAAGATAATTCTTGCCATTAAATTAACTCCTCACTTTCAACTGCAATAATAGCTAAGTCATCAAAAACAGTTTGCTATTCTTAATATAACTCAAAAGAGTTTCAAAATAGTTACAAAGATAAATTTTAAGTCTAGGCTGGCAATATAGTGACAAAGTTAATTTTTAGCATCTTGAAGATAAAATGGTGATATAATATAATTATCACAGGAAGTTACAGAGATTTTATTATAAAAAAGATTTACTAAAATTTTTAGGAGGTGGATTGATGAGTCTGAAGAAAATCAAACTGGAAAATGGAGAAGAACTGGCCTATCGAGAACTACCAGGTGAAAGGCGTGGCCTGGTTTTAATTCATGGTAATATGACTTCTTCGAAACATTTTGATATCCTGTTGGAGGCTTTACCAGAAGAATATCACCTAATTGCACCAGATATGAGGGGTTTTGGGGAGTCAAGCTACAATAATCCCATTGATTCTTTGGCTGAACTTGCCTCTGATATCAAGGAGTTGCTGGATAGAAAAGAGCTTGATAGATATAGCCTCTTAGGCTGGTCCACTGGGGGTGGGGTAGCCATGGAGATTGCAGCTGATCGTGTTGATGAGGTGGAGAAGCTCATATTGTTAGAATCGGTGAGCACTCGAGGATACCCTATGTATGAGAAGGATGAAAAGGGGCAACCTATTCCAGGTAAACTCTTAAAAACCAAGGAAGAGATAGCCAGTGATCCCGTTAAGACACAGCCCATTAAGCAGGCTCAGGAAAAGGGCAATAAAGAATTTATCAAAGAGGTCTGGAATAGCCTGATTTATAACAATAATAAGCCCGAGGAGGAGAAGTACCAGGAATATTTAGACGATATCCTAACTCAAAGGAATTTGGTTGATATCTATTATTCTTTGGCTCATTTTAATGTCAGTGATGAGCATAACGGCTATAATGAAGGAAGTGGCAAGGCTAAAAAAATAGAGGCCCCGACCCTGGTATTCTGGGGAGAAAATGATCTGGTCATAACAGAGGATATGGCCAAACAGACTGCAGCTGATATTGGCGATAATGCTAAGCTAGAGTATTTAGAGGGCTGTGGCCATTCTCCGTTGATCGATGATTTAGAGCAGCTCACTGCCAAAATTGAGAGATTTTTAGAACAGTAGCTACTGAGCCTTTAGAAATTTGACTGATTTATTTTGGTAAATAATAGCGATTGGCCAGGGCATTTTAGTTTTTCATACTGAGCATGATTTCAGCTTCTTCAGTGGCTTTATTGAGCACTTCTTGGTAAAGTTTTGCAACATTATTATAACACAAATTGTGCCTATCCATAATCTCTTCAGCTAAATTAAATTGACCTTTTTCGTAAGCTCTGACCAACGAAATAATATCGGCGTATTTACCTGTTTTTTCAGTTAAAGCCTGGTGGATTTCTGGAGTAAGATTAAATTCTGACAGGAGGTCTGGAAGGGAACTATTTAAAAAAGTATCGAGCAAAGAAAATAACGCTAAAAGAAATACCTGCATACTCTTTTCTTCTGCCTGAAAAAGAGGGGCTAATTTTTCAGCAAAGCGACATCTTACCCAGGTTGTTACAATAAGAGCACTAGGGTGTTCATTACCTACTTGACTGACAATAAATAGATTCAACCACTTGCTAACCTCAGTTAATCCCAGCAGAGTTAGAGCCTGCCTAATGGAATCTATATCTTGAATAAAACCAAAGTAGGCTGAATTGATCATTTTTAAAAGTTCATAAGAGAGCAAAGGGTCACTTTTTATTATATTCTCCATCTCAGCAAAGTCAGGCTCTTCTTTGTTTATCTGTATAAATAATCTTAAATAATTTAATTTCATTGAAGGCAGGGCCCTGTCACTAACCACCCTGGGTTTGGCAAAATAATAACCCTGGAAATAATCAAATCCCTGCTCATAGGCCCAATTGTAATCCTGGCGATTATCTACTTTTTCTGCTAATAGCTGGCAATTGTGCTTTTTTGCTAATTCTTTTATAGCCAGAATTTCCTGCTTATTATCCTTTAAAAAGTCTACTTTGATGATGTCAACTAAATCCAATAAGGGTAAGTTTTTTTCTGAAGGTGTATAATCATCGATGAGCAGCAAAAAATTTTTCTCTTTTAACTCTTTAATTTTACCAAGTAATTTTGGGCTGATTTCAATGGTCTCCAGAAGTTCAACACCTATTTTAGCAGCATTTAAAGTATCAGGTAAGCCTTCAAGTAATAGATCTTCAGTGAAGTTGACCAATCCTATTTTACCTCGAGTTAATTTTTCAAAACCTATTACATTATAGCTGCCAATTAAAACTCTTCCACTGGCAAAGTTACCCTTGGTTCGCTGGTCTAAACTTGAAGTCTGGGATTGTTGACTGGGACGGAAAAGCAATTCATAAGCAAAAATTTTTTCCTCTCGGTCTAAAACGGGCTGGCGAGCAATGTGAAAATCCATAGGGAATCATCCTTTTTTAATAATACTACTGTAAAAAGTGATGATTCCCTCTAATTTTTTAAAAATCAGGCAGGATTTTTGCTGGAGATGGTGAATTTTATAATTAGAGATTTTTTAAGAGCTCAAAATTAAATATATTTTAAACGGTGATCTCTACTTAGGTTAGGGTAAACCTAATTCTTAGGGGGATTTAAAAGGGAAGTCTGACTGAGGAAAGTCAAGGCCTAACTCCTTGAGACAGCGCGGTCCCGCCACTGTTAAGCGAAATTTTAAGCTTCAAAGCCACCTGATTATAGCAATAGTTGGGGAAGGCTGGAGCAATGTTCGCAAGCCAGGAAACCTGCCGTTTAAGGTATTTGACTATCTTTCGAGGTCAAAAAGATAGTATATCCAGAATGGATAATGGTAAAGTCCATAATCTCCTAATGAGGTTATGGGTTTTTTTTATGGCAAAAAGATTTTAAAAAGTTGGCTATTAGACCATATCAGGCATTAAAAAATTTTAAGAGAGGAATGATAAAAATGACTTTGCTAGAAGAAACTTTATCTGAAATTACAGATCTTAACCAGGAGAAGATGCAAGAAATAAGAGAAAGGCTGGATACCCTCACTAAACCACCGGGAAGTCTGGGTAAGCTGGAAGATTTAGCTACTCAACTGGCTGGTATTCAGGGAGAACTATATCCTCAAGTAGCAGAAAAAAGTCATATTTTGCTGGCCGGTGACCATGGAGTTGTGGAAGAAGGAGTTAGTGCGGTGCCCCAATCTATAACTGCTCAGATGGTTGAGAACTTTCTTGAGGGTGGAGCTGCTATCAATGTATTATGTAATCAGGCTGCAGTGGACTTGAAGGTGGTTGATATTGGAGTTGCAGAAAATATCGATAAAGAGGGTTTGATAAAGAAAAAAATCAGACCTGGCACTGCGAACCTGGCTAAGGGTCCAGCCATGAGCAGGACTGAAGCTATAACTTCTATAGAAGTTGGCATTGAGGTATTTGAAGATAGATGTAAAGATGGGCTTGATTTAGTCAGCATTGGAGAAATGGGGATAGGAAATACAACTCCCAGTAGTGCTATCTTATATGCCATGAGTGATTGCAAACTTGATGATATTGTTGGTTATGGCAGTGGAATTAGTGAGAAAAAAAGAAAGAATAAGAAAAAAGTAATCCGTCGGGCAATGGAGATTAATGCCCCTGAACCCGATGATGGACTTGATGTACTGGCTAAAGTTGGTGGTCTTGAGATTGGTGGAATGGCCGGGGTCATAATTGCAGCAGCGGCTAATTCTGTCCCTGTAGTTATAGATGGCTTTATTGCTGGGGCGGCCCTGATGATTGCTTATAGTTTAGAGCCTAAGGTGAGCAAATATATAATTAGCTCTCATAAATCTGTTGAGCCAGGTCACGAAAAAATTTATAACTTTCTGGAATTAGAACCCATGTTACAGATGAATATGAGATTGGGAGAGGGTACCGGAGCAGTCTTGGCGATGAATTTAGTGGAAGCAGCCACTAAAATAAACAGAGAAATGGCAACTTTTGCTGATTTAAATATGGATCTTGGCTAATAAACTTGACTAATAAATAGAAAGAGTTCTTTGGTAAAATTAGTGTAGCTCCAGAGCTAGTTTTAAATAAGCTTTTATTTGTTGTGATAAATATCATATAAATTTTGCTGCATCGATGACATAATTAAAATAGTATAAAAATAATTTAGCTTTGGAGGTATTCAAGATGGAGAAAGCAAAAGTTTATAATATTCAGGAGTCAATAAAATACCAGGATAATTCTATTGTCAGCAAAACAGTGATTGATAAAGAAAATGGAACAGTCACTTTATTTGCCTTTGCTGAAGGACAGAATTTAAGTGAACATTCTGCTCCCCATGAAGCTCTTGTTCAGGTTATTGACGGTGTAGGTGAATATACTATTGCTGGCAAATCTCATCGAGTTGAAAAGGGAGAGATATTGATCATGCCAGCCGATGTACCTCATTCTGTTAAAGCACCGGAGAGGTTTAAAATGATGCTGACCATGATAAAAAATGTAACTGAAAAGGACAATTAAGCCTTATTCATCTGAGAGAATTAAAACTATCTAAAGTTTTATGGTATTAACTAAAGGTCATCCTTCCCTCACCAAATTTTCGAGGGAAGGATGAGACCCTTAACTAATTTTACTCTTTAATTTTTAGACAGTATATTTTTGATTTCTTCTTTGGAGGGTACTTTACCAGTAACAGCAGCTTCACCGTTAATCATAAGAGCCGGTGTGAGAGCAATACCTCTCTCAGCTAACTCATTCATATCATCAATATAAGCAAAATCAATCTCCAGTCCTTCCTCTTCGGCCACCTTTTTAACTCTTTCGGCTAATGTTTTGCAGTTTTTACAGCCAGGTCCCAATACTTCTACTTTCATTTTATCTCCTCCTTAAAATTTTCGTATTGTTAAAAATCCAGCCTTTAAATTTTTTAGCAAGATATGAGCTAAGACATTATGACAGCAGACTCTTTATAAGACAATGTTTCCGTAAATTAGGCCACTTAAAGTGGCCATTATCACTACCAGCACAATAAAGACCGAGGTTTTTTTGGTGCCCAAAACGCTATGGATAACGAGCATGTTGGGCAGACTCAAGGCCGGCCCGGCCAGCAATAATGCCAGGGCAGGTCCATCTCCCATGCCCAGCCCCATAAGTCCTTCCAAAATAGGGACTTCCGTCAGGGTAGCAAAGTACATAAAAGCCCCCAGTATCGAAGCAAGAAAGTTGGCGGAAAGAGAATTGCCCCCCACAAAATCTGCCACCACATGTTCAGGTATCAGTCCAGCTTCAGTGCCTGGCCTACCCATTAAAAAGCCAGCGATGAGAACTCCAGCAAAAAGCAGAGGCGCTATCAATTCGGTAAAATTCCAGGTCTCCGCCAGCCATTCTTTAATCTCTTGCCGGGTGAACCATCGATAAAGCATCACTGCTAAAATAGCAAGAGTTAAGCCGGCAAGAAACCAGCGAATTTGATAAATCCTATACCAGAGCCCCTCAGCCTGTTCTGGTTCGGCCCAGGCTAAAAATATAAGTGTCAGGATTAAAATAGCAAAGTAACTAATATTTTGCCAGCCAGTGCGAGGAGGTTCTCCTTCACCTCCGGCGGTTACCATGCTATTTTGTCTTTCCTCTTCTGATTGATGGAAAATTAAGGCCATTAAAATACCTATAATCAGGGCGAAGATAACTGCTCCGATAACTCGAGCTAATCCCAGCTGCCAGCCCAAGACCCTGGCCGTGAGAATAATTGCTAAAACATTGATGGCAGGTCCCGAATAGAGAAAAGCAGTGGCCGGTCCTATCCCAGCCCCTGTTTTGTAAATACTGGCAAAAAGAGGCAGAACAGTGCAGGAACAAACTGCAAGTATAGCCCCGGAAACAGAAGCTACAGAGTAAGAAAGTATTTTGTTAGCCTCAGCTCCAAAATACTTTATGATAGCCTGCTGGGAGAGAAAATTAGCTATTGCCCCGGCCACAAAGAAGGCCGGTATCAGACAAAAAATAACATGTTCCTGAGCATAATACTGCAGCATTAAAAATCCTTCAGCAATAGCTTCCTGTATAGTAGCACTGTCAAAGGGAATAAAATATACTGCTATGAATGTTATTATAAAAAGTAGAATTTTTTTGTTACGACTCAATACTGATCACCTCCATTTCCAGGGTTTATTAGCTTAAATTAGGTCGAAACTATCTTTTTTTCTTTGATAATTTTCTTTTAGCACCTGATCGAGACAGGAAAAAAACTCAGTTATACAGGGAACGTTGAGGAAATAATAGTTTTTAATACCTTCACTTTTTCGTCGTAAGATACCGACCTGGAGTAAAATTTTAAGGTGCTTGGAGATGCTAGATTGGCTAGCCTCTAAGGTGTAAGTGAAGTCCTGCACGCACATTTTTTCTTCTGTGGCCAGGATGTCTACAATTTTTAATCTTAGTGGATGAGACAAAGCACTGGCTACTTCAGCTCTGGCTTCATAAAGTTTGTTATTTTTGATTGTTCTTCCCCTCCCTTTTTTCAGTCTCTTTAGCAAGCAGTATATTATTGAAATCTGTTTATTATCAAGATTTAAGGTCAAAATCATTTTTCCTATTATTATATTACTATATTAGAATATAGTTGTCAAGGATAAGTGAACATAAAAACAAGCTAATTTAAGGAGGAAATCGATAATAATACCAGAAATTATATAAATATATCATTTTATTATTATAGTTAAAAATATTATAGATACAGCCGATTACAGGGGGGAAATTATGCTGCAAGATAATAATTTAAAAAAGTCAATTGGCAACACTCCATTGGTTAGTATTAAAATGTTTGATGAGACTAAAATTTATGGTAAATTGGAGTTTCTTAATTTAGGTGGAAGCATTAAATCCCGGACTGCTTACTGGATGATTAAAAGGGCTTATGAGGAGGGCAGGATTGATGAAGATACTGTTTTAGTAGAAGCTTCCAGTGGCAATCAGGGTATTGGTATAGCCATGGTAGGAGGACATTTTGATCTGAAAGTAAAAATTATTATGCCTGAAAATATGAGTAGGGAGCGGCGGCAGCTAATAAAAACCTATGGAGCTGAAGTTATTTTGACTTCTCCTGGTGATGATATTAAAGAGGCCATTGATAATGCTATCGACAAAGCCCAGGAGCTTATAACCGAAAAGGATAACCATTTTTGGCTTAATCAATTTGCCAACCAGCATAATACAGAGGTACATCGTTTATGTACCTCTCAGGAAATTATTGAACAGCTCAGAGAACCAGTGGACTATTTTGTTGCCGGCATTGGAACTGGAGGAACATTAACCGGGGTAGGTCTGGAATTGAAAGAAAAATTTCCAGAATGCCAGGTGATTGCAGTAGAGCCTGAAAATGCTGCTATCCTAAATGGTGGTAAAATGTGCCATCACATTCAGCAGGGAATAGGTGATGGACTTATTCCGGATATACTTGATACTTCTCTCATTGATGATACCATTATCGTCTCTGATAGCGATGCTCGCAATACTGCCTGTTATCTGTCCAAGAATGGTTATTTCACCGGTTTTAGTTCTGGCAGCAATGCTTTTGGCGCCTGGAAAATAGCTAAAGATAATCCCGATTCAACAGTGGTAACAGTTTTGCCTGACGGGGGAGAGAGGTATTTGACTGAGAATATTGTTAAACCAAAGAAACTATGGTGTGAAAATAATTGGCATAGAAAAATCAAGATTTAACGGCAAACCAATGTTGGGTTTTTAAGCATATTTGGACCAGGATTAACATTACCGGAACTTCAATTAACATCCCCGTTACTGCTGCCAGGGTAGCTCCAGAGTCTATACCAAATAGAGTAATGGCCATAGCGATGGCTACTTCAAAGTGGTTGCTGGCAGCAATCTGAGCTGTGGGGGCAGCATCCTCATAGCTTAAACCAATTTTGCGGGAGACCAAATAACCAATGCTAAAAATTATAGCAATTTGAATTGTTAGGGGTATTAAAACCATTAATACCGTTAAAGGGTTTGACAATACCAGTTGTGATTGGGGAGCAACTATTACAACGATGGTAAATAGCAGGGCCGCAATGGAAACATAGTGGAGTTTTTCAGTAAATCTGGTAAATTCCTCTTCACCTTTGCGTTCCAGCAGTGATTTTCTAGTCAGATGTCCGATGATTAAGGGTAGGCCTACATAAACTAAGACTCCAAAAGCCACTCTAGCCAAAGGAACGGGAACATCTGCTACTGGCAAGAGCAAAACTGCTAAGGGACCATAGAGAAAGACCATGGAGAGGGAGTTGATGGCTACCATTACAACTACATGTCCCATATTGCCCTTTGATAAATAGCCCCAGACTAATACCATTGCTGTGCAGGGTGCTATGCCAAGGAGTATCATTCCGGCAATCAGTTCACTCCCTAGTTCATAACCTACAAAAGGGCTCCAAACAACTCTAATAAAAAACCAGGCAATGAAAGCCATAGTAAAAGGTTTAATAGCCCAGTTTAAGACCAAAGTAGTAGCAATAGGTTTAGTTGATTTTCCAGCTTGAATAATTTTCTTAAAATCAGTTTGCACCATGATTGGATAAATCATTAGAAAGAGAGCAATAGCCACTGGTACGGGATATCCGGCTACTTCAATTGCCTCGAAAATATCAGCTAATTCAGGAAATATTTGGCCTAAGGTTAAGCCCAGTAATATACATAATCCAACCCAGACAGTAAGGTATCTTTCAAAAAAACCTAATTCATGTTCTTGGGACATTTTTATCATCTCCTTATAAATTATGTGATATTTGACCAAAATTCCCTATAAAAGTATATCAATAGAAAATATAATCTATATTTGATTATGCTCATATAGATTATATAACAATCTATTCCTTTATGTCAAGAAATGATATTAAACGTAAGAATTAATCTTTCTTTTGAATTGGATAAATTCTATGATATAATATATGCAAATAAACTTCTTTAGAATATATTGTTTTAATATTGTTTACCTGATCTATTGATGCTACAATATATCATATGATTAAGACCAAATATAAAGTTTTCTGAAAAAGAGATTTTCAGGCAAGTAAATAGGTTGAAGGAGGATATGATGGCAGAAATTATAAATATAATAAAAGCGTTAGCTCAGGAAAATAGATTGCGAATTTTAAACCTGCTTAAACAGCAAAAACTCTGTGTTTGCGAACTTCAAAATATCATGGAAGAAAAACAGTCTAATATTTCCCGCCATTTAAATGTTTTAAAAAAGGCCGAATTGATAAAAAGTGAGAAAGAATCATTTTGGATTTACTATTATCTCAATGAAGAAACTATAAATGAGCATCCTTTTGTTTCCATAATTTTAACCTATGAAATTGGAGAAACCGATTTTTGTCAATCTGATAATGAAAGATTGAAAATATATCAAGAAAGTGATCTGGATTGTAATGATTTGAAAGATAGCGGTATTTCGCCTGATATTTAAAAAATTATTTTAAATTAACAATTGTTTTGTAGCACTATTATGGTATAATAGTACTAAATCAGAACATTCCTTTAGCTCCTAGAAGTTAAAGGAATGTTTTTTCTTTGGGTTAGGGGGAGGAGAATGGATTATATCACCGGCATAGAATTTGGTTTGCTTTATAGCAGTATTGCTGGAACGCTTATTTTTGCTTTAGCTTTTGCTTATCTTTTTAGGAAAAATCAAGATCGATATTTAAAATATTTTGCCTTGTACTGGTTGTTTTCAGCTCTTACTTTTATAGTTGCCATAGCAATGTATTTGAATTTTAATTTACCCTTGATTTATTTAATTATGATTCTACTTGCCAGCATATTCTTGCTGAAAGGAGCTTATGATTTTGGGCAGCAAAAATTCAATATTTTTTGGTATTATCTAGCTGCTTTTATTGCGGCAACCAGTATAATAGTGTCTTTTTGGCATAACTGGAGGCTGGCGGTAGTTATTACGCTGATATACCTTGCTTTAGCTTATGTTAAAGCTGGTTTTATCTTTTTAGCTGATTCTAATTCTTCTTTGCTCAAGGCAACCGGGGTGGCTGCCTTGATTTTTGCCGCCAATACCTTTGCTTATCCTTTCATAGCATCAGAGGGTAGATTTTATTTACTAAACAATTCTTTTTTAATGGGAGCTGGAACTTTTATAGGTTTAAGTTTAATTGCTCTTCATTATGAAAATTTAAAGAGCAAAGTGCAAAAGATAAAAGATCGTTATGAAAAGGTGGTAGAGACTCAGGAGGAGATGATCTGCCGGTTTGAAAGAGATACTACTTTAACCTTTGTCAATAAAGCTTATTGTGAAAATTTAGGTGAAAAGGAAGAAAAGCTATTGGGGAGGAAGTTTGCGGAGTTTTTATCAGAGGCAGATATATACTTTGTAAAAAATCAGCTGAGAAAAGCTGAAAATAATGCTGAAAAGGTGAGTTTTGAGCATCAATTCAAAGTTCAGGGGGAGGAACTAAAGTATCAAAGATGGACAATTCAACCGGAACTGAGTGAGACTGGTGAAGTAATAGAATTTCAAGCTGTAGGTAGAGATATCAAAAAAGAAAGGGAAATGGAAAGAGCCTTAAAAATTAAAGAAGAGCAGTACAGAAAAATTTTTGAAACTGCCCCGATTGGCATTATTTTAGAAGATGGCTTAGGAAATATTCTGGAGGTAAACGACAGTTTTTGTGAAATGTCTGGTTATGATAAAGAGGAATTGATTGGGAGTAATGTGCTAGATTTTTTAGTGCCAGAAAAATATAAGGATAAAGCGCACCATAATATACGACGTATTTTAGCAGGAGAGAGGTTAGAATATACTGGCACCAGTATTAACAAGTGGGGAGAGAAATACTATGTCCATTTCAATGAGACGAGAGTTAGCCTGCCCCAGGGTGGTAAGGGAATCCTTTCTTTACAAAGGGATGTAACGGAACTAAAGGAAAAAGAAGAGAAATTAAAATATTTGAGTTATCATGACGATCTAACAGGACTTTATAACCGCTATTATTTGCAGGAAGAAATGCGACGTCTTAATACTAAAAGGCAGCTTCCTCATAGTTTGATTATGGCTGATGTTAATGGCTTAAAGATAGTTAATGATACCTATGGCCATGAACATGGCGATGAATTTTTGTGCAGGGTAGCAGAGATATTACAGGATAATATTAGAGAAGAGGATTTAGTGGCCCGCTGGGCAGGGGATGAGTTTGTTGTTTTGTTGCCTAAAACTAATGAAGAAGAAGCTCAAGAAATTGCCAACAGGATTGAGGCAGCCTGCTGCCAGGAAATCTATCAAGATATCCCCATAGCACTGGGGATAGGTATTGGAGTCAAGCATGATTTAAAGGAGGATTTTGCTGAAGTTCTGGCCCGGGCAGATAAAAAAATGTATCGGGACAAACTAAAAAAGGCTAAGCAGGTAGAAAGCAAACTTGTGCAAAATATACTAGCTACTCTGGCAGATATAAGTGGCGAAACCAAAGAGCATGCTTTAAGATTGACCCAATTGGGATATAAATTGGGAGAAAAAATTGGCCTGGCTAATGAGCAATTAAATAAGCTCTCTTTATTAACGACTATACATGATATTGGCAAAGTTACTGTGCCTGAAGAAATTTTAACAAAAGCAGGAAGTCTTTCAAGGGAGGAATGGGAGTTAATTAAACAGCATCCTGAAAAAAGTTATACTATAGCATCAGCAACGGAGAAGTACTCTCCCTTAGCCCGGGCCTTACTCCATCATCATGAGCGCTGGGATGGTAGGGGATATCCAGCAGGCTTAAAAGAAGATGAGATACCACTGTTAGCAAGAATTTTAACTATAGTAGACGCCTTTGAAGTTATGACGGCCGGCAGGCTCTATCGAGAAGCTGTAAGTGAAGAAGAGGCTTTACAGGAAATCAAGCAAAATAGTGGTCAGCAATTTGATCCCCGGTTGGTCGAGGAATTTTTTGAGATTTTTAAGGAAGAAAGAGAGTAAAAGCAAAATACTTGCCCTGGATAGTGTAATGGCAGTGATTTACTAAAGCCATTTTTCTCTAAACAGGGCAAGCATCCTTTGCTTTATAACTTATCCATGAAGTCTTTAAGCTTCTGGTCTATCCGGGGAGCCAGATAAGGGGGTTCAAAATTGGCTAGTTTCTCTTTCCAAATCTCATTAGCCCTTACTTTAGTCGGTACAATATTTTCTTCAGAAGTATAGGTAGAGCGATCACTGAGTAGAGGTTCTCGAAAATCCCTCATATGTTCTAAGGTGTGGGCTTCTTCCAAAAAATGTCCTCCAGGTCCAACATTTTTTATAACCTCTTGGGCAATGGTTTCTCCTTCCACTGCAATACCACTTTGATAATTTTGCACCATACCAATAATCTCACTGTCAATGATGAATTTTTCATAGGAAGCTGTCATATAACTATCAAGAATGCCAATTGCATGGAGTATAAAATCAACATTATGGATGATGGAAGCCATGAAGGTCAACATTGATTCATATCCAGCTTGAGTGTCAGGAGATAGAGAGTCTGTTAAAGAACCCCCAGCCCTTGCAGGTATATCATAGTAGCTGGCTAATTGAGCGCTGGCTCCAATAAATTTGGCATATTCAGGACTCCCGATGGTTAAACCAGCAGTTTTCATATCGGTTATAGTAGAAGCACAGCCGTATACTACTGGAGCACCAGGACTGATTAGCTGTGTCAAAACAATGCCCGCTAAAGCTTCTGCATTCTGCAGAGCTAAAGTTCCAGCAATGGACATAGGCCCCGTGGTACCAGCCATGGCAGCAGGAGTAACTACAACTGCTTGATTATATTTAGCATGTTCAATTAGAGAGTCAATCATTCTGGTGTCCAATTGCAAAGGACTGTTGGTGTTAATTATAGTTATTAAGACAGTCCTGTCATCAATTAACCTGTCTTCGGAAAATATTATCCGGGCCATCTCCATACAGTCCAA